>Ga0210407_10000012_pt1 | contig 280396 bp, 231 predicted proteins | sample IncBWC27MmetaG_FD_150860 | JGI IMG/M metagenome (GOLD analysis project Ga0210407, IMG submission 150860) | Forest soil microbial communities from Barre Woods Harvard Forest LTER site, Petersham, Massachusetts, United States - Inc-BW-C-27-M | ecosystem: Environmental > Terrestrial > Soil >... | reverse complement strand
AAATCGTAGAATCCGTTTTTCACGACTCGAGTTGTAATGCCGTCCGTATCAATGCGAATGTTGTTCTGCGGATGAATCTCGGTGACTTCGACGGATGCTTCGCCTTGCTCGACTCCGATTTCGGTGCTGGTAAGGCTAGGCGAAATCATCTTGACTGAGCTGTTGCTGCCGACTCGCAGGAAGACACCGGGCGTGAGCAATAGTTCTGCTTTCCCGCTTTCAGTTGTGATCGACTCGCCTGCTTGCAGAGTCTGCGAACCAATCGATTTTGAATCGAGTTGTTGAGAAACCACCGAAACCTGCCCTTCGACGTAATTCAACGTGCCCGGTACTGCACTTCCTCGTGGCTGAGTGTCACCCCTGGCGGGAATGGCGAGCATAGCCGCCAGAAACAAACCCCCAATTAGACTTGAGTTTAGACGCCTCATCTTCTTTCACCTCTAGGCGATTAGATGCGGCATGACTTTCTTCGATGCGGCGGGCGCATTCAGGTCGCCATCTGATTGTGGAGTCCTTTTTTGCCCCGCGCCGTTCGGGTCAGCCACTCGGAGCTAATCTCGAACAGGATACCGACTAGAGCCTAAGTCCTGATTAGCGCGTTTACCGCACAAGTTCAATACTAGACCGGAACATGTCCGATTATCCGACACTCGGGTTCGAGGGCGAGTCTCAGCCGATAAGTTAGGCTTGGCGTGCCTCGGGCATGCTTAGTCTCCCATCCGACCCTAGGCCCCCTCGAACAACCCGAAAAAGCTATGGGCCACGAGTCCCCAATAGAACCATGGTTGACAGTTGACAACCGCGCTGCTTGTTGGTCTCAGAACAGACTGGCTTCGTCGCCAAGAGGCGATGAAAACCGCTGGTAGAGAAAACCAAAAGCGCTACAGGACTTTCGTAGCGTCCCGAGATCAAGGAACGGAAGGCCAGAACAATCCTGCTCGATGGAGCGGGCTGGACGGCAAGAAAAAATCCGGCCACAGGCGAAGTGTTTTTTTCTTGACTCCTTTTATAGAACTTATCGGGACTTAGCGTGCGCCCGCGCATTTCGATGCGGTTTTAGAAGGAATCATTAGCCATGCGACCGCAGCACTTGCCAAGGACAGGCCTGCACAGATCAACATTACGGTTCGGAATCCAAAGACAAACGCACGGGAAATTGACGCACGGATCACAGCTGCAGTTTCGGCATCTAGGCCAGAGTGTAAGTCGAGGCCGGCGAGTTTAATCTCATTAGACTGAATGTACTGGAGAATGCCGGGCGGAAGCAGCTGCCCACCGAGGCTACGATTCAAGCTAGAACTGAAGAGTTTCACCATCACGATACCGAGGATTGCAATGGCCAGTACGCCCGTCACCCGAGCAACCGCGTTGTTGATGCCCGAGGCGGTGCCAGCACGATCTCGCTCTACTGAACTCATAACGACCGTGGTCAGAGGAGCCACACTAATCGCCATTCCCAGGCCGAGAACCACGAACGCGGGGAAGAATGCTTGCCAGTAACTAGCTCCCACATTTGGCACAGCGAAAAGAGCGAAGCCTGCCGCCGCAATGAGTGGGCCAACGATCAGTGGCGCCCTTGGACCATAGCGCGCGACGAGGCCACCAGACCAGCGGGAAAGAAAGAACATAAGCAGAATTAACGGCAGCGCGGCTGCACCGGTCGCAGTTGGCGAGTATCCCTGCACCTGGATAAGGTTCATCGGAAACAAGAAAAAGAAGATTCCTAGGGCGGCGTAGAGGAACAGAGTGAGCAGGTTCGCGCCACTGAAACTGCGCGATTGGAAAAGCGTCAGGGGAACCATGGGCGAACTCACTTTGGCCTCAACGAACAGGAAACCGATGAGACAGGCGAGACCGGTAATCAAGCTTCCGAAAACCAGAAGATGGCCCCAACCGAGATTTGTGGACTCGATGAACCCATAGACCAGGCCAGCTAGTCCGAGAGTCGCGACCAGCGCTCCCCACCAATCCACATGTCTGGCAGTCGCGTTACGACTTTCGGGAATGTGCCCCAGCGAAATTGCAATTACGGCGGCCGCCAGCGGAACGTTTATGAAGAATGCCCAGCGCCAGGAGGCATGCTCAATCAGCCAGCCGCCGAGAACCGGCCCCACGGCTGTTGTGATCGCAGTGAAGCCAGACCAGGTACCGATCGCTTGTCCGCGGCTTTTTTCGTCGAAAGATGCGCTGATAATCGACAGGCTGCCGGGCACGAGAAAGGCAGCTCCTACACCTTGAACACTTCGCGCGATGACGAGCTGTTGAATGTTCGAGGCAAGACCGCAAACGATGGAAGCAGTTGCAAAAATTCCCACACCAACCAAGAAGGTCAGCCGGCGACCAAACAAGTCGCCGAGGGAGCCACCGACGAGAATCAGAGCCCCCAAGAATAACCCATAAGACTCGACCACCCATTGCACGCCGACGACCGTGGTGTGGAGGCTCGATTGGAGTGCTGGTAAAGCTACATTGACAACTGTGCTGTCGATGAAGGCCATGCTGGAACCGAGAATTGTCACTGCCAGGATCCAAGGTCCCGCTTGCGCTTCGCACGGAACGCCAGCATTCCCCGAACGGATTATGGATTCGTCACATGGAGGCTTCATGAAGACTGTGAATGCGTTTGCGTGTCGATGAGGTTCTGAAATGAATCAGAATGTCCGTCGGTGAAAAGTTCACGGCGCATTGCCAAGCTTGTACCATCAGAGACAGATGTATGCCACCGTGAAATCTATCTGCGCGACAAAACCGAAGTTCCAGCATCCTATGAGTCTATTTGAGTGCTGAGAAGTATAGTCTAGAATTACTCGTTGTACTGAACTTGGGACTGATCATGGCGAAGCCAATTTTGCTCAGTGTGGATGACGACTCCGATGTTCTGCGTGCGATCGAGCGCGACCTGCGTTCGAAGTACGGTGCTGAATACCGTGTGATCGGAAGCGATTCGCCCGAGGGAGCGCTCACTCTTTTAAAGCAGTTGAAGGTGCGAAATGACAGCGTGGCCCTGCTTCTTGCTGACCAGCGCATGCCACACATGGACGGTGTCACATTTTTGCAAGAAGGAATGCGAATCTTCCCCGAGGCGAAGCGGGCACTCCTCACTGCCTACGCTGACACGAACGCTGCGATCAGCGCCATCAATCAAGCGAACATCAACTACTTTTTCTTGAAGCCATGGGATCCTCCTGCAGATCACCTGTATCCGCAATTGGATGATCTGCTCGACGATTGGCGAGCTACGTTCCGACCAACATTCGAGGGAATCCGAGTGTTGGGGACACGTTGGTCGCCCCGGTCGTATGAATTGCGAGACTTTCTGGCGCGCAACCGCGTTCCCTATCAGTGGCTTGACGTTGAACTTTCTTCCAACGATCCGGAAACGAAGCGTCTTCTGGAAGCCCTGGGGCCTGAGGCAGTCAGTCTTCCAATCGTACTTTTCCCGGACGGTACAAAACTTCTTGAGAGCATACCAGCGGACGTAGCTCAAAAGGTTGGGTTGCGGACTCGCGCGCAAACCGATTTCTACGACTTAGCAATCGTGGGCGGAGGGCCGGCTGGTTTGGCGGCAGCTGTTTATGGCGCGTCGGAGGGCCTGCATACGGTAATGATAGAGCAGGAAGCTCCCGGCGGTCAGGCAGGCATGAGCTCGCGCATCGAGAATTATCTTGGATTTCCGATGGGACTGAGTGGTGGGGATCTGGCCCGGCGCGCTGTGGTGCAGGCTCAGCGTTTTGGAGTGGAAATACTCTCGCCCCAAGAGGCCATCGGAGTCCGGGCCGAAGGGCCCTACAGGATAATCAAATTGGCGGACGGGAGCGAGATCTCCTGCCATGCATTAATGATAGCGACGGGAGTGCAGTGGCGGCGACTCGCAGCTCCGGGAATCGACCGGCTCCAAGGAGCGGGCGTCTATTACGGTGGTGGCTCGACCGAAGCCCTGTCCTGCAAAGGCGAAGTCGTTTACGTGGTAGGCGGGGCCAATTCCGCGGGTCAAGCAGCAATGAACTTCGCGAAGTACGCAGAGCGAGTGGTCATTGTCGTGCGTGGAAGCTCCCTATCGAGCACGATGTCACAGTATTTGATTGACCAAATCAAAGAGACTCCTAACATTCAGCTTTGGCCGCACGCCAGCGTGGCCGAGGCCCATGGCGAAACACATTTGGAGGAGATTTCATTTCTCTGTTCGGATACCAACAAGACAGAGCGTGTTCCGGCGAGTGCCATGTTCATCTTTATTGGGGCCCTGCCCCGGACCGACTGGCTGGCAGGCTTGGTCGAACGAGACGATCGTGGTTTTATCCTGACGGGTCCGGACTTGATGCGCGGCGGCGAGCGACCAAAAGGGTGGGTGCTTGACCGTGATCCGTTTCTGCTGGAAACGAATGTTTCCGGAATCTTTGCCGTCGGAGACGTGCGCCACGGCTCGGTGAAGCGGGTCGCGTCAGGTGTTGGCGAGGGATCTGTTGCCGTGCAATTCATTCATCAGTATTTGAGCAAGGTCTAATGGTGACTCCGTCCGAGCTATTGCGCTTTCCGGCGTTCGCTGATTTGCCTGACGATCAGATTGCATGGTTCCTCGGCCAGTCACAGGAAAAAAGTCTCAAGGCAGGCGAAATTTATGCGAGACAAGGCGATCCTCCCGAGGCGATGTTCGTGCTTCTCGAAGGCGAATTTGAGTGGCGCGGCGAGTTCAACGGAGAAACCACCGTGATTCCTGGCAATGTGGGCGACGTGACCGGAGCGTTGCCATTTTCGCGGATGAAACAATTCACAGTCACGGGCAGAGCCGTCAAGGACGGCCGTATCCTGCGATTTCCCGCTGCGCTGTTTCCAGATCTCATTCAGAAAATGCCGGAGTTGGCCAAGCGCTTGGTCGGTGTCATGTCCGATCGCATCCGCGAATTAACGCGCCTGGAACAACAGCGCGATCGGCTGGCCGGGCTGGGAAAACTCTCCGCAGGGCTTGCTCATGAGCTCAATAATCCAGCGTCGGCCGCGCGGCGCGCCGCAAGTCAATTGCGCGACGTCCTGAAGAAAAACCGCGATGCGAACTACGAACTGGGAAGTCGTGACCTCACCGCCGCGCAGCAGGCAGAAATCGAAAAGCTGGAGGCTGCATTCGTCCAACGCAACGAAGTGCCTCGGGATGCGCTAGCCACCAGCGACCTCGAAGAGCAGATAGACTCGCTGTTGCGCAGCCACGGACAGAACGACTTGTGGCAGATGGCGGCAGACTTGGCGCGAAAGAACGTCAAGCCGGAAGCGCTCGAATCCTTGTTTGCCACTCTCGATTCAGAGACCGCCCGTGCCGCTCTAGTGAGGATCGCTGCTTCCGTTGAGGTCGCAACCCTCCTGAACGAAATCGAGAGCGGCACCTCGCGAATTTCGGACCTGGTCCGTGCCATCAAGGAATATACCTATATGGACCAGACTCCCTTGCAAAATGTCGATATCGTGAAGAGCGTGGAAACCACGCTCATCATTCTGAATCACAAGCTCAAGCACGGAGTCGTGGTCGAACGCGATTACCAAAAAATCCCACTTCTGGTAAATTCTTTTGGCAGCGAGCTCAATCAGGTTTGGACGAACATCATCGACAATGCCATTGACGCCATGCGTGGCGAGGGCAAGCTTCGAGTTCGAACCTATCGCGAGGACAATTACGTCGTGGTCGAGATCGCCGATAACGGCCCGGGAATTTCGCCCGAAATCCAGCCGCATATTTTCGAACCCTTTTTCACCACGAAGGGAGTTGGCGAAGGTACGGGCCTTGGCCTCGATACGGTTCAGCGTATCGTGAAGAAGCACAGGGGCAGTATTCAAGTCAGCTCGAAACCCGGCGACACACGTTTTCAAGTGCGGCTTCCCTTGGCGAACGGCCTTACCTAGGATTGTCTCGCCGGCACTTCAGGCATTTCTCTCAACAATGTCGACTCCCTCAACCGAATGGGTCCTGGATTGTAGTGGTCTTCCCCGAGATGTGGTCAACACCATTACGTTTCGGTTGTGCCTCGATCACCTCGCACTCGGAAGTAATCCACTTGTCTGATTATCGCAGGGCTTACCGGACAATTTGTTTTCTTTTGTTCGGTAAAAAGCGACACGGCGGAACTCACATAGCTCGGAGTCGAGGAGGCCGCCAAAATTTCGCAACGAACACAGTATCAAGCAATTCGATCCCCTGATCATTCCCTGATCCGATTGGTCTCGAAAACTTAGTCTCTCCGGCCAAGGCACTCTCTGGAGGGGACTTATCTCGGAGGGCTTCGGCCGAAGGCACAATATTCCCTGTATTTTTCCCTGTTCGCAGGGAATTGGCGTCGGAGAAAAGTTCGCACGAGAGTGTGCCCACCGCCAGCTAGAAGTCATCTCATAAATGGGTGTACGGAAGGTCGGGGCTTCAGCCCCGCCGTAAACGGCCTGACAAATATGGGCTTTAGCCCCTGAAGCCACGGCCTCCATGTGCTTGCGCATATTTATGAGCTTGGTTCTAGTCTTAGGTTCTCCCAGTTCTGCCCGCTCTCCCGGAACCACTACCTTCGCGGCGAACTTTCTTCTTTTCCTCATGAAGCTATGCGCCAATTTCGGCACTGTGCCTGGCTCCTGCAAGCCGCTTCTCCGACGCCGGGAATCTGAATCAGTTCCGCGTACACGGTCCGTTCGGCAGGATCTGACAGCTGAATAACCTGGAGGAACCTGGAGGCTATGGCAAGAGGGCGGTTTCGCCGTGGTTTCGCTTTTGGTTAGCATTTAGTCACTCCCCCGGGGGTGTCTTTTTGTTGCGATTAGAAAGTACCACCGTCGTTTGTTTTGAATGGGTTACGGGGAATCCGGTTTCCGATGTGTTGCGATTAGAGTGGCGGAGTCCGAGGTGATGGGGTAACCAGGATGTCATTCCCCCGGGGGGTACGAATTTGTATCGATTAGAAAGTACCAGCGACGTTTGTTTTGAGTGGGTTAGGGGGCCTTCTACTCGCGCAGTGTAACGATTAGAAAGGCGGTGATTCGTGAATAGTGAATCGTGATTCACGGCAAATGATCGGCGAGCCAATGTGTGACGATTAGAAAATTTCAAGTTGCTGACAATAGAGGGAGTTAGCCCGAATTCTAATTCCGGGATGTGACGATTAGAAGAGGAAGTGGTTAACAGTGAGTGGTTAGTGGCTAGCGGAGGCAAAGCCAAAACCCTACCGCCGACACGCCGTGAGTGCTGAGAAGATTTCCCGATTTGGAACTGCCCCCTCCTTGATTGGCCGCTGCAGCTCACTCGACAATTCCCCCGAGGTACTCTCGCAGGACGTATCGCAGCGGTCAATAGTACCCTGGGTACAAAATGAGGTAGAGTGGCAAGCCCTTCGGTGCAATCCAGGGTAAAGCGGCAGGGAGGCAAGCCCCTCGGCAAGCTCCCCTCGACTGGGCTCGGGACCGAGAAGCCCAGCGGGATGACGATCCCGCCGCGGCGGACTCGGACGGCGAGCCTCGTCGGATCGTCAGAGGCAAGGATGGAAGGGCGTGGAGGTGAGAACAAAAACCGTGTGAGTTAGAGCCAAAATCCCCACCGTTTCCGCCGCGGCGGACGACGGACACCCGAAATTCAAGTTCTACAAGATTCAACTTCAAAGATCGGGCCACCCGCCGTTAAGCGGACAAGTTCCCAGAGGCTAGTATTGAATATGTCCGGTAATCCGACTATACGTCCAAGTGGCCGCTGGGAATTGGGGGCTGAGGATAATTTCCGAGTGGGCGACCACTCTTTCGGAAAGCCGGAAGTATCTACACCAATCAAGATTGAGCCTAGGCTGGACTCACGCTTCCCGGGAGGCACGAGGCTGCCACGAGTAAAGTCCAAACGACAATCCGCCCAAAATCAACGGCGGTAATATTCGAACAACTTCGCCGTGTAGGAGGTGAGTGAGCAGGGCTCCTGCCATCACCACCATCAAGGTAATCGCAGCCAATCGTCTGAGCGGCGGCACGAGCAATCCCAGGCCCGCCAGGATCTCGATTCCACCTATCGCGTACCTCGATGCTGCCGGGTAGCCCCAGTGGGAGAGCCGGGCCGCCCAATCAGTTCCCGAGTGTCCTGCAAGCTTCGAAAATCCGGCGAGCACAAAAAACAACCCGATGATAACCGCAAGCGTCCAGACTGCCACCAGTCGAAGCACTGTTGATTACCCCGTTCAGTGCGACGCCTCGTCCAACGGCGTCGCAGAGATTTTGATGAACAAAGCTTATCCCACAACCGCTTCACGTTGCCCCGCACTCAGGCTATTGGTTGCGTCGCAACGCGCAACCTCACTGCTCGGTTCATGGCTCACTTTCCCTCTGATTCATCCCCTCGATGAGCGGGTGTCAGGAAATTATCAAAAACAAATTCAGCCACCTCACGGCCCAACCGTTGTCCGGTAGTGAGGTCAAAGTGAAAATGCTGTCCAGCGAAGATGCGGCTTAACGTCGCTTCTTCGGAGGCAGCGGAGAAACTCGTGAAGGAGCGATCTACTCCCGGGAGAACCTCAGAAGTCACGTCGAGTTTGAAGCGGTCTCTCTCGAAGAAGGAAATCAGCACTTCGGCTCCTGCAGCGCTGATAACAGCATGAGCGCCCGGGTAGGATGGGTCGGGGGCGGTCTTGATGGCTTGGGGAAGCCAATTGGGATCAGCCAGGATTTCAAGGTTGTCGACGGTATTGGCGGCGCGAATGGCTGTCACCGGTCGCCAGAAATTGTATGTGTACTTGGCATCGTAGAATGCGATCACACTATCAGCGAGGCTCAGGTTGAGCAGGGCAAACAGCCTGGCGCTCTGCGCCGTCGTCAAGTCATGGGCCAGTGACGCCGTCTGCGTGATCTCGTTCCAATAGTTCTGAATGGCCCCGCCCCAAAAGCGGCCGGTCAATTTCTCGTCGTCTGTGGCGGTCGTGCTGTTGACGATTCCCAGTGATTTGACTTGGTTGAAAGCATCGCTGTACCTCTCGCTGGTCAACGCCGGCGGGGGGCCAGGGCGGAACTGATTCGCGCGCCTCAGGGCGAAGGGCGTAACTCGAGACCAATGCGTGAACTGAGGTTGCGGGGGGAAATTCGGAGGTGTCGATTGGTAGTCTCCTGGAGCATCTCCGAAGGCAAAGGGAAGCGGTAGGGCGTTCGAGCCGTCCTTGCTTCGCAGTGCCAAGATGTTCTGCGCAACATTCTGTCCTACGCGGATGCCTTCGGCCTTGCTGTCTCCGTTCGGAATCTGTGCCAATGACTGCTGCAGGTCGGCATCGAGTGCGCTCTTCAACGCCGGATAGAGGGCTACAAGAACATCGTGCGCTGCTGTACCGGCCGCTGCATCTTGGGAGGCAAATTGTGGTGCGTCGGTGAGAGGAGCTAAGTATGGCCTATGAGTCTTGTCGATGGCGTTGACGGCGTCATAGATCGCGGCGTGCATGATCGCAAAGCTGCGGGTGGGGTGGATGGTTGCCGGCTGCGCACCGGGTGTGCGAACAATCACTAGAAGTATTCGGTTCCACACCAAAACAGGGTTCACCGGCTGCGGGGCGGAATCTCCTGGAGTCTGGCGCACAGCATCAAACGACGTACCATTCGACCCGATAGCCTGTGCCGAGAGACTGGCGCACAGAAGCGTGAGCGCGATAAAGGTCCTTGTCATTGACAATCATCTCCTTAGTCTTGTTGGTGCAAGGGCAGCAGAGCTGAACTCGTGGCATTTCGTGACGCTCGTCCGCCCTTGTGTATACCTAGGACTCGGATTTGAAGGAAATATTCCCCGTGCGGCCCAGATTCCTCAACAAAAAACAGGAAAGGGCTGTCTCGCTGCGGATAACTCTTTTCAAATCCAGGCGAGCGAAATTAGCAAGTTCATCTTTGACACTTCGGGAGGATGCCCTAGATTGGGGCATCCTCCCCGGTCCTCCTAGAAGGACAGCTAGAAGTTGAGCAACAGCCCAAAGGGAAAAATGGGGGTCCTTCACCTTTCCGGAAACCAAATCCTAATTGCGATCCTCGTCACCCTCGTCCTTGCCACCCGAAACGCTGGTGAATCCGGTCGAAGCGATCCACGGACCTGGCTGCGGCAATAGATTGTCGTTGAAGCCCGCAGCGCGGACCAGGACGATCGGGCCGAAGCAGATGTTCGGCATTTTGATCTTTGCCTCAATCTCGGCGTTTCCGTCGCCAGACAGCGGAACGGCGGCCGTTGTCGACACAACGCTTCCGCCGCTACCACCGCAAACCAGGCTGGCGCTGACATTGGTCACCGGGCCGGGATTCCCAAGTTTCGGAAGGATCAGGTTGTGGACCTCCACGCGGAACCTCCCCTCATCGTCCAACACGGCTGAACCTCGTCCGACTGTCCAGGGCGCGCCGCCGCTTTGTACGCCGGCAATCACAACCGAGGGATTCGACCCAATAATCGTTGAGCGGAACAGAAGATCCTGAGCCATCGCCCCGGCAGCAAACAATCCGGCGCTTAGGACACACACTAGAGCTGCCTTTTTCGATACTTTGTTGGTCATTTGACCTCTCCTTCTTTTGAAATGAGTTGGACCTGCTCGAATTTTCGACTTCACCCTTTTCCCTCGGGGCACCAGGCCATATGCCAGCGGCCGTCATGATCTATGCCGCCAGCTCACCTGTTCTGTTTCGCCCCTAACCGGACTGCTAGCAACCCTTCGATCCACCGCTTTGGACCGCGCGTCGGGTGTGCACACCGCCGGTTGCGACACGTCTAACCGGACTTTGCGGGTTCTTATTGCGCACCCATGCAGAGGATCCTGGCTGTAATCAGTCCTGCTTCGACTCACAACACTTGACCGTATGCCTGAAACAGTGAGGCGATGCGGTTCAAGCGCTATGACCTGGATGGAGCGATTTTTATTCCCGTGTGGCTCAGCAAATCGCCGCAGAGCGTGAACTGAGATTTTCAGCGCGGCTGTGGCGCGGCGTACCGCATGTGGCAGGGCCCGATCACGGAAAGCAGGACAACTCACAAGAGGATCAGCTCAATGCGCATCCGCAGCTTCCAGCGCTGAAAGCGCTACCTTTAGGGAAGGAGGTCGGTTCCAGCGACCAGCAGAATATAAAGGCCAAGAACCTCGGCCAAAGCACCAGAGACCCCGTGGGCCGCGGCGATGTCGTGGTGTCGTTTGCCGAAATCCCCTGGGAGTCGCGACGACACTCGCAGGTGACAAGACGGCCACATCGCCACCCGGTTGAAATTGATCCCGACTGAAAAACGCCAATAATCACCCTGAGATTCTGAAGATCCTCCCACGCCGCAAGCACCGGGAAGTCGCCCAACTCCCGATTAACGCTGCGAGCTCAACCGGTCGGTGCAATTCCCAAGTTTCCAGCTTAATAGCGTTTGAAGCCGGGCCATGACTGGCGCTAAGCTTCGCCATGGCGAAAAGCTCGGCGACTCAGACAGCGGCAGCGACGGTGGGCCGAACACTCACCAAAGGGAGAGCGCCTCCCTCCATTTCAGGCTGAACCAACACAGGGTATCTCCTAGCCCCGCGGAACGATTCGAAGCTCGCCGTTCACTGTAGCGACAAATGCGGCATCTGAGTTACAGAGCAGGAGGAAGGCGGCGAAAGTCCATGCCCTGAAATTTGTTCTTGATTGCTGCCGCCTTGGTTTCCTAATGTTCAGGAGGGAGGAATAGATTATGGCCAATAAAGCAAGGAAAACAGCGAGGAGAGGTAAGAAGCTGACCCGGAAGACAGTGGGGCAAATAAGGCCGTTGAAAACTCTGTCCGATCCTGCGCCGGGCGGGCCAGTGCCAATCCCGTACCCTAACACTGGCGGTTAATTTCTTATCGCCGGGGGCGGGTGGGGAAGGCAGAAAGCAAGAGACAGGCAACAGCAGATCCCTCGCTGAGATTCGCTTCCCCTCGGCTTTGCTCGGGACAAGCGGGATGACAGAGCAGCGGCGGAGAGAGAAGTGCCTCCGGAAAGCGGTCGGCAGGCGAGTCGAGCCTCGCCGTAACACAGCGAGGTCAAGCCCTCGCACCCCACACAGGCAAATTCACACAGCTTTGGTTCGGCTACGCTCGCCACAGGGAAATCTGTGCTACCACGGCAAATGCGCACGGACTGGCTACCTGCTTTTCGAGGGGGCTTCGGGCGGATCGTTGGTGACGGAGTAGGGCTTGCCGTCGCGCAAGTACAGGCGGGTGGCTTCGTCGTGGTTGAGCGGGCGGGCGCCGCGGCGGCCGAAGACGCCCAACTGGTTGCCGCTTTCATCCGCTGCGCGGTCTCGATCGGTGCCTTTCGAAATGGCCAGGGCCGGCCCGCGCGTCTTGTAGGTGGCGATCAGCTTCGGAGTGGGTTTCGGGCTGAAGCCGTAGGCGGTGGGCGAATCTTCCGGCGAAAGCAATTGCAGAATGCGCATGCCGTTCGCGCCATCGGCGACGAATGCGAATGCGCTGGCGTCAACCATGCCGATCTTGACGTCGTTTACGTCATTGAGCTGGCCGCCGGAAGAGAACATTTGATCGAGGCGGGGTTCTTCAGGCTTTTCAACGTCAATGATCGCGACGCCCTGCTTTCCCGCCGCTACGTACGCATAGGTGCGCGCGACGTACACATTGCGGGCGTCCTCGAGCGGGACGACTGCGCCGGCTATGACGCGCGGACGATCGAGTTCCGTCACATCAAGCACTTTCAGGCCCTGCTGATCAACCACAAAGGCATAACGGAATTGCACGGAGATTCCGCGCGGGTCGACGAGCCAGGGCGCGCCAATCTGTGCCGAAATTTTGGGGGCCAGCGGATTGTTCAAGTCCACGACCACCAGGCCGCGGTCGCACAAAATGTAGGCGTACACGCCGGCAATGGCGATGCGCCGCGCGCCGGTGAGCAGGCCGTCGGGATTGAACGCCAGCGCGCGCTTCAAGAAATTATTGCGGGGGTCGCCGTCGAGCAGCGTGCTGACGCCCGGACTCTTGCCCTTTACGTTGGGATCGCCGACAACGACAAGGCCTTCCTCCTTATCCGCGACGTAGAGAAACGCATAGATCGGATGGATGGGCCCTTCTTCGTTTTCCGGGCGACGAGTGCGCGCAGGATCGAGCGCCAGCGTCGAAGGACTGGCGATGGCGCGCGCGTCTTTCGTTTTCAGATAAAAGCGCTGGCCGAGCGGCGAAACGGGAGCGGTCACGACGCGCTCGGAGAAGCCTTTGTTATCAATGTTTGCCACGTCGTAGATGCGAATGCCGCCCTTGCCGGTGGCAGCGTAGAGATATTCGCCGCGCAACTGCACGTCGAAGACTTCGCCTTCGTGATGAAAGGCTTGTTGCAGTTCGCGATTGTGGGCGAGATGCGCCTTGAAATCGTCGGGATAGACGAGGCGGTGCAAGTAACTGCCGAAAATGGCGGGCGGCTCGTCATGTTCCGCAGCGACCACCGCATCGAAGCCCTTTTTGCCGTCGGCGACATAAATGTAGCGGCCCATGAAGTTGACGAGGTTGGTGCCCTGGAGCAGGGCTTGAGCCATCCAGGCGTTGTTGTCGTTGTTGCGGGAAGTATGGCAGTCGTCGCAGCTCTTGGTTTGTTTCGCGCGCACCGTGTGCGGAACGAATGTGCTGAAGGCCGTCCCGGCGAATCCTTCGGCGGAAACGGTCTGCTGCATATAATAGAGCCACTCGCGGTTGGCATTCTGCGAACTGACCAGAACCGCGCAGGAGGAGCGCGCCGGAGCGACGCGGTGGCCGGTGACGGTGCCGTCGATGCCGAGCATAAAGCCGTCGTCGCGCAGCACCTGGAAGCTGTAGTTCGTCCAGTTGCGCGTCATCAATCCTTCGTTGTGCAGCATGGGCCGGCGCTGGTTGGCCATCATGCCGAGATGGCAGCCCCAGCAGTTGGTGGTCCACGAAGTGTGGCAGGCGTAACAAGTCATGCGGCTGTTGGGATGCGCGAGTTGCGACGGATCGGCGGGGACATCGCCCCATGTGCTGCCGTCGAGGCGAACCGTCTTGGCCCAGCGCGATTTTTCGTTGTAGTGCGGGGCGCCGGGGGTGATGGAATCAAGCGTCTGGACCACTTCCCACTCGAGGGCCGGTTCGACCATGGAATGCTGATAGAGTTTTCCTTCTCGCCATACGAAGCGCCGCTGCCGCCAAGGCGTGCGCAGCGCATCGAGATGAGTGCCGCCAGCCGGCGCTGCGGAGCCGGACGAAACCAGCGTCGCGTGCTTCTCGATCGTGCCGTGGCAATCAATGCAATCGAGCTCGATGGCCGCGCGCGGCTCGCCGTAAAGCTTTCCGTTGCCGTGGCTATCCTGTTCGAAATGACAATCGATGCACTGCATGCCCTTCTCGGCGTGAATATCTTTCAGGTGCACGGCCTTCTCAAATTTATTGGGATCGTCGGGCGCAACGAGCTTGCCGTCGGGGTCGAGAAGATTGCCTTTGCGGTCGCGCTCGAAGACGGCTCGGAAGATCCAGCCATGGCTGTGAAAATCGGCAAACTGCGTTTGCTTGAGCTGCTTATTGAACTCCGGGCTACCAACCTGCGCGAGAAATTTCGGATCCGACCAAAAGCCGTGGACGGCTGCCGGCTCGGGATTTGATTGCGCCGACTGGTAACGCTCTTCCTCGGTGGGATGCCGCTGCTTCGATGGGTACATGAATTCGCCGTCTGCTTCGTTGTCCCACCAGGTGTAGCCGAAATAAGTGGTCACCATATTGGTTCCGGGATGGACGTGGCAGACCATGCAGGTGCTGGAAGGGATCGCGCGCGTGAAAGTGTGGCGAATGGGATGACCGGATTCGTTCTTTGGAATTGTGGGATCCGACGTGACCGTCTGCCCAAGATTGCCGTACTTGGCGTAAGGGCCGGAATGATCGGGGGAGCGGTCATTCGCATATACGACGTGGCATGAAGAGCATCCACTGGCGCGATAGTCGCCGGGATGGTCATTTGTGCCGGGCAGGTACATGAGCGGATCTAGAAGACGCGTTTTTTGCAAACCGAGGAAGACGGGATCGGTGCGCAGGTCGGTGCCGAAACCGCGGAAGCCGAGTTTGTCATCCGGCCTGCCGGATTCTTCTTCGCGGTCGGGATTGCCGATTTCGGCTTTTTTTTGGCCGCCGCGCTCGAAGACGCGGAGGACGTTGCCCGGCTGTGAAATTTCCCATCGTTGAAGCGGAGTGAGTTCGGCAAGAACGCCCTTCGAGCGGGTCTCCTCTGGAGTGGGCGGCGGCACAGTGTGGAGCGCTTGAGGGACGCCGTCGGCCGAGTAGCTTTCACCGAAGCGCGCGTTCTTCTCGGGAAAGGCGCCGTTGTTGTAGAGCGCGGCGCCCCAGAGGAAGTCGCCAGTCGTCATCATGCTGGTCTTTACGCGCCAGACTTCGCTGACGTGACAGCCGGCCTGGCCGCAGGTTTGATCAGCAACGCGCAAATCCCCCGGGTTGATGAAGCGAATGTAGTCGTAGTTTTCTTTGAGCCATTGGGTGTTTGCGCGGACAAGATTAGCAGAACTGCGGGAGAATTCGGGCAGCGCCGATTTCGGGTGCGCTTTTCTTTTCGCCTGTTGATACTCGTCCGAACTGGGAGCCACGCCGGACGCGATGCTGACCGTCGAATCTCCACCGTGACAATCGATGCAGGCGAGAGGCACGGTGCCGGTTGGATGCATGGTCGGCTCATCCGTGCTGGTGTGGCAGCTCACGCACCCGGCGTTCTTGCGGTCCACCTCCGCCTGCGATTGTCCTGCCGGACTTGCCTGCAACGAACCCTGCTGTGGCGCCTGCTGTCCTTGCCGTGGAACCTTTGACTGGATCTCCGAGACGAGGATCAGGCACACGCTGAGGAACAGTGCGGCGGCAGGAAAATGCCACAGCGTCGGCCGCGTGTCGGGCTTCTCTCTCAATACTTTCGGATCATCCATTCCTGGCAAACGGCTCATATCGCGTGTCTGCGTTTCCCAGCCCCGAAATCAGGATCAAGAATCAAAATGTGAACCGCAAATCAGTGAAAAATGAAAACAATGTCTGGCCTCCGTAAATGTCGCGGAATCCTTGCCCGGGTGAAAGGCCCGCGGCGCCGAAAGTAAGCGCAATGTTCTCCGTCAACGGCGGCCGGTAGCGGACTCCGGCGCTGTAGTCGTAGCCGATGGAACGGTGGATATTATGCTCGAACAGCAGCATCTCCAGCGATTCGGTGCGCATGAACTGCAGGTAGTTCAGGTTGACGAAAGCGCGCAGCTTGGGGGTCAGGTCAAGATTCGTCCCCACGTTTGCTAGAAAGATGCCGGGATTTACAAAGTTCGCCTGGCCTTCATCCTTGCTCGAACGCAAATCGGGCAAAATACTGTTCGCCGGTGTAAGAGTAATGCCGGTTCCAGTGAGGCGAATGCTTTCGCGGTTCCACAGGCTGAAGATGCCGCCGGCAAATTCCGGGAAATCCTCGATGGAATCGAAGCCGCGCGCTCGCGCGCCGCGTGGATTCGCGGAGCCCGAAGCATACAGCGCGGAAACTTTGAAACGCGCCCAGTCTTTGTCGTAGGAGAGCTCGGCAGCAGCGAACTGCGCGTTGATGGTCACGGGCCTGCCGGCGATGCCGTTGAATGTATCGTTGCCGAGCGCTTGATAGAAGGCGTGCGTGAGATTCAGGCGGCCGATGTGGCCGTCGCCGGTCCAGCCAAGGTAGGCGGCGTGAATGGAGTGGGAACGAACCGTGCCGCCGGAGACGACGGAGCCGATGGGCGCGGGACGCACCAGGAATCCGTTGTCGTCGAAATGGATGCCCCCGTCGTCCTTATTGTAGTGGACGCTAAATTGCGTCGTGTAGCCGGGGAAAAAAAAGTCCTGCCGATAGACATTGCCGATAATCACCTGCTGGTTGCGCAGAGCCATCGAGTTCAAGCCGCTATTGGTGTTTTTCTCGAGGAAGTTAAAATAGGCAGCGTTGTATTGAATTTTATTCGAGTGCAGATTTCCAAAAATGCGCAGACCCGGCTGCTCTTCGACGAACAGGAAGCCGCGAAAATCGCTATTGAATTGCTGAATGCCCGCGCGCAAGGAGATGAAATCATAATTTGGGCTCAGATCCGCGAGCTTTACCTCGGCAAAGGCTTCCTGCAACCCAAAATGTGAATCGAGCCGTTTCGTTCCGGACCTGACATCGATGTTGACGATGCCGAGTTCGCGAACGGCGAGATAGTTTAGGCTAATCACCGGTGTCACGCGGATTTGCCAGTCGATGGGACGGAATGCCGTGTCGCCGTGAAACAGGTCGAACGAAAACAGGAAAATCTGGTCCAGGAATGCCTGCTGGCCGTGGCCGAAAAAGCCGGGCTCGCCGGGCTGGGCCGTGCTGACGTCGCTCGGAGACGGAAGCTTGCGCCCGTCGAAAAACGTGTCGCTGACGGCTGTGAGATTAAAGAACGTTCGGTTGCCGAAGACAGGATAATCGCCCTTCAGTTTGTTGCGATCGAACGGATCCCAGCGTTGGCCGCGGACGTAGGGATGCTCGCCGCCGATGCCGTAGCGATCCCAGTCCGGCAAATTGATTCCCCAGCGGTCCGGCAGCGGCTGAAAAACCTTTTCCATCGGCGGCGGAGACTGGGGCGAAGGCGGTTGCGGAGGGGGTGGCTGCTCGGCTCGCTGTATCACGCCTGAATACGGAGCTTCGGCGGGCTGAGCCGGAGCTTCGGATGGAGGTCCCGGCTGATTTACTTCCGGCATTTGCGGAACGCGTTGCGGCGCGGCGGCAGAAGGAGCGGATATGGCGGTGAGCACGATATCCAGGTCGGCCACCTGACCCGGTGCGAGCTGCAGGCTGGTTGCGATGGAAGGTTCGAATCCTTCTTGCGTGACTTTCAGTTCATACCGGGTTGCAGGGATATCGATCAGCCGGAATACGCCGTCGGCGTTGGCAATGGCGGTGCACTTCTTGCAGACTTCGTTCGTGGCTAAATCTTTCACGATCACCGTAGCGCCGGGAATCGGCCGACGATTCTTGTCGCGGACGATTCCCTCAATCGTTCCGGTGTGAACTTTCTTCTGTGGCGGGAGGCGGTCCTGCAATACGTCGCCGACGAACTCGCAGCTCGGCTCGATTCTGGTGGTGGGCGCGCCCCGCGCTGGACCTGGAATTCCGACACAAAGGCCCACCTGCAGGCTCAAATACGCGAGGACTTTGAGCGGCACTCGATTCCGTAGGATGGCTGATGCGGGGAGCACCCTCGTTTTCGTGGACCGCCGTTCGAATTTGCGAATGATTCGAAGCGCGCCGCTTTGCTATCACAGTCGCTTTCCACGGAGCAAGTGTTTTCCCGTGGGCTTCGGAAAAATCTGCGAAAGCAGAAGAACCCAGCTCATAAATATGCGCAAGCACCCGGAGGCTGTGGCTTCAGGGGCTAAAGCCCATATCTGTCAGGCCGTTTACGGCGGGGCTGAAGCCCCGCCCTTCCGTACGTCCATTTATGAGATGCCTTGGCTCTGTTGACATCCCCCCAATTGGATAGGACCAAGAGAGAACTCGGAGCAGCAAAAAGCACTGCTCCTCGCTGGCGAGTCGAGCATCGCCGTAACAAAGCGACGTCAAGCCGTCGCACTCCAAAAAATCGGGGCCTGCTTGAGGGCCATGCGGCGAATACAGCGGGAGGATCTCACCAGAGCCAGATGACTTCGTGTCAGGTTCACGTTCTCGTCTTCTTGATAGTTCAGCGGGTCAAAGCGTTGAGAGCCTAGCGGAGATGTGTTAGAACGTCTGCTGCCGCGAATGCGCTCGACAGAATCCCAAGATTTGAAGGCACCAACGCTGCAGTATGCAGCGCTGTATATCTTTCTCTGCACTGCGCTGGCCTCGTGCGGCGGTGGCGGAACCACGAACGGAGGAGGAAACGGCGGCGGAGGCGGCACAATTGACGTGGGCTCGGGCCTCACATGCCCGATTGACAATTTCCCTCAGCCGCCGCCGGGCGCAACCTCGTTGACTGCCAATGATGTCAACATGCTGGTGCAAGCCGCCGCGACGACCGGGAATTCCGACTCGCTGACGGTTGCCGTGGTCGATCGTTTGGGAGTGATTCTGGCGGTGTGGCAGGGGCCGGCTGCTCCAGCGCAATCCGCCGGCAACTTTGGAAACCTGGTTAATACCACGGACCTGGCCGTGTCGCTCGCTCGGACAGCGGCGTATTTCAGCAACGACCAGGCCCCGCTCTCTTCGCGCACTGTGCGATTTATCAGCGGGATTCATTTCCCGCCGGGCATCGCCAATACGGCAAACGCCGATTTGTATGGCATCGAGAACACCAATCGAGGCTGCACGCTTTGCACGAACTACCTGCCCGGACAACAAATTCCATTGCCCACGCTGACGGACCTGGTCACGCCCAGCCATTTGGGAATAATCACCGGAAAAGTGGACATGAAAGACCGCGCCGGGAACGACACAGAAGCAATTGGCGACGTGGATCCGGGCGGCGTGCCAATTTTCAAGGTTGACTCAACCGCCGGCGGAGTACACGCGGTCGGCGGGATCGGCGTGGCGGGCGTCCCAAGCGATGTGGCTGAATATGTCGCGTTTCAGGCGGCGGGGCTGATTGCTCAAGGCGGACCGAGCGCGGCTACGGACGGAATCGGTTTCCATTTTCCGCTGCCGGCGCCGGGAGTCGTGGTGATTGGGGGCATCTCGCTGCCGTTCGTGAATCAAACATCAGCGCCCGCGGATCTGGCGCCTCCCAATCCGAATTTCGATTCGAGCCGATACGTGGTGATGCCGCGTGCGAGCAACGGGCCGCCTCCGGATGGATTTCTGGTGGCGACGGCAGATGGGCTGGTGGGCGGTTTGACGGCCGCACAAGTGAACTCCATCATCGACAATGCCGTTGGAACTGCGTGCCAGACCCGCGGCGTGATCCGGTTGCCGATTGGATCGCGCGCGCGCATGGTAATAGCGGTGGCCGACCTCGACGGCACGATCATCGGACTATTCCGCATGCACGACTCGACCATTTTCAGCATTGACGTGGCGGCGACCAAGGCCCGCAACGTGATCTACTTCAGCGGGCCGAACCGCACGGCCGGCGATTTGCCCGGCGTGCCCATGAGCACCGCGGTGACCAACCGCACCATTAGTTTCGGCGCGCAGCCGTTCTACCCGCCGGGAATTGACGGCACGTCACAAGGGCCGTTCTTCAATTTGTTCCAGCAAGACACAACAAATCCCTGCACCGAGGGCGCGCACATTTCATCCAGCATGCTGGGACCCCATTTCAATCAGAGCGGCATCGTATTTTTTCCGGGTGCGGTGCCACTTTATATCAACGGGCAGCTCGTGGGCGGGTTGGGCGTGAGCGGCGACGGCGTGGACCAGGACGACTTCGTGACAGCCGGAGGCATGGCGGGATTCGAGGCGCCTGCAAATATCCGGGCGGACCAGGTATTCGACGAGTCGGTACGGTTGCCCTACCTGAAATTCCCGCGGAATCCCACTGACTGAGGTACTTGGTTAGCCTTCGCGGAGCCTGTGACCTGCCAGATTTCCCAGTCCGTCGTAAGCGGCGTACTTGAACATTTCGGACAGCGTTGGAAAATTGAAGACGAAATCGATGAAACGGTCGATGGTCTCTCCCGACTCGAGCGCCATCATTCCCACGTGAATCAGCTCGGTAGCGCCTTCGCCGATGATGTGCACGCCCAAGAGTTTCCGGTCGTTCCGGCGAAAAACGAGCTTCAACAGCCCGGTCAAATCTCCGGCCATGGCGGCGCGGGCATTGTTGGCGTAGCGGGCGCGACCGACCTCACAGGCGATTTTTTTCTCGCGACAGCTTTCTTCCGTTTCGCCGATCGAAGAGATCTCGGGAATCGTGTAAACGCCCATGGGCAGTTGCGAGGCGACGCGCTGTTTGTAGGTGAATCCGAACGCATGGCACGCAGCCACGCGCCCCTGCTCCATGGAAGTGGAAGCGAGAGCCGGAAATCCGATGACGTCGCCGGCAGCATAAATCGAGGGAACGGAAGTTTGATAGGACGCGTTGACCTCAATGTAGCCGCGTTGATTGAGCGACAAGCCTGCCATCTCGAGAGCCAGCCCTTCGACCGAGCCACGGCGTCCTGCGGCGAAAAGCACGGCGTCGGGCGCGATTGATTTTCCCGATTTCAGGGTGAGACGCACGCCGGAATCGGAGCGCGCGGTTTCGACGACCCTTTCCTCGAGGAGGAAATCGGTTCCCAGCTCTGTGAGCCGGTCGCGCAGCAACTGTGAAAGTTCGGGATCGAGGAAGGGAAGGACGCGGTCGCGCCCATCCACGAGTGAGACCTTGACGCCCAGCGCGGAGAAAATCGAAGCGTACTCGCAGCCAATCACGCCGCCGCCGACCACCGCGAGACTATGGGGAATGCGATCCATTTCAAGAATCGAATCGGAATCAAAAACGCGTTTGTCGTCAAATGGAATCTCCGTCGGGCGATGGGGACGCGAGCCCGTGGCGATGAGGACGGCTTGGCCATGCAGTTGAACGGGTGACTTGTGCTCGGCGGTAACAACGAGGGTGTGAGCGTCTTCAAAAGCGGCGCTACCGGCGAAAACATCCACGTGGTGTGCAGCAAGATTCTTTTGTAATTTGTCGCGCTCGTGGTTGACGATCACGTCTTTTCGGTGCATGAAGTCATTGATGGTGAGGCCTTCACGGAGCGAATAATCGATGCCGTAAAGCCCGCGCTGCTTGAGCCCGGAAAAATACAATGCGGATTCGCGAAGTATCTTGCTGGGAATGGTGCCGGAATTGACGCAGGCACCGCCCAAATCAACGGCGCGCTCAACTAACGCGACGCGCTTGCCGAAGTAGCTGGCTTGCGCGGCGCCCTTTTCGCCGGCCGGGCCCGAGCCGATTACGACGAGATCATACTTTTCCAAGGAGTTTCTCCAGAAATTCAGCGCACACAAGGGCAAGCATCATTGCCGTAGCCCCGGCGCGACTTTTTGTATTGGCACCATGAGACTACCACGGGGGCGAACAGATCAAAGGGTGCTAGTTTCGTGCCAGAAAAGGACAGCGGCCGAAGCATCGTGAGGCGAGCCCATCTCATGAATAAGCGGCAGAACGGGAACCTCTGGCTTCAGGGGCTAAAGCCCTTATGTATCAGGCCGCTTACGGCGGGGCTGCCCTTCGACTGCGCTCAGGATAAAAAGCCCCGCCCTTCCGTGTGATCATTTGTGAGATTACTCCGTGCTAGTGAAGAAGTGCGTTCACGTTCTTCATCTGGCGGGAAAAGCGATTGGCGTCGTAGCTCGAAGGAACCTGAAGCTGCTCAAACAGTCCGGCGATCGCCGAGCGCAGTTGCTCCGAGTTCTGGAATTTCTGGTTTCGGTTGACCGCGACGTACAGCGACTGCAAAGCCATGGCTGCCTGTGCGGCACAATGCCAGCCTTGCGCGGCGATGTTATCGGAGTCCAATGAAATCCGTTGGGCGAGGCGCAAGGCAAGCGCAGAGCTGTACTGCGTGGAGATGAGCTTCCTGGAAATTTCACCGGCCAGGCCGGCGGAGCTCTTGGCCGCCGCAGCCACTGCTTCGCGGTTGGGGTTGAGCGTGCTCATCAGGCTATTGACGCGCAGGACTTCGGCATCCAGCTTCTGCGCGTCGCCATCATCCACCTCGCGGACGAGTTCACGCAGCACGATATAGCGGGAAATATTCCAGGGTGGATCGCCCGGCCGGCGATTGGCGTAGCCGCGGGCCTGTTCCCAGCTCTGCTCGGCGGGAACCAGGCTATGGTGGCACGCGTAGCACTCCATCTCCGAATACTCAGGCCAGACGGCGCCTTTTGTGCGATCCGCAAGATGATCCAGCGCTCGGTGGAGTTGGACGGCCTGGCTCGTAGCCCACTCGCGCATGTCATACCAGGAATCGCTGCCATCGGGCAGGCCGGGCTCGCCGTTGTTATCCTTCCAGTGGCGGGGCATCTGCGCGGAGAAGGAGTCGAGTTCGAAATACAGGTCGGGATGGCCTGCAGCAATCATTTCATGGTCCACATATTTTTGATCTGTGCCGAGATGGCAAGAGAGACACCGCTCGGTGCGTTTGATGATGTCGCGCGTGTCGTACATACCGAGCTTGGCAACAGAGTCCTCGTGCTTCCAATCGCGCTCCGTGTGGGGGCCGAGCCAGGCGGCGGCCGGCCCGTGGCAGTTCTCACAGCTCACGCCTTCGGTGATCTCGAAGGTGCGCGCACGCTCGGCAACAGGGACATCCAGGGCGTGACAGGCCAGACAGCGGGAAGCGTTTTCGGATTTGCCAATCTTTAGAATCGCGCCCATACGCTCGCCAACCGTGCTGGTGAGAGCCTCGTAGGCTTTGGCGTGTTTGTCGCGCACAATCCAAATGCTGTATTCATTCTGCCGCACGCGGTTGAGAGTCAGTGGGGCGATGCTGCCGTGACAGGTGGTGGAGCTGCAAGCGCCGGGCCCGGTGTACTGGTGCGGTGCGTCGAGAGCCGAGCCGGAGGTTGAGCGCTTTTGGGCGGCGAGCGCCAGTCCGGCGGGGAGTTCGCGATGAAATATGCCGGGCAAGGCGAGAATCGCGGCGAGGGTGATCGAAGCCCACATGAAGCGGTGTCGCGGCCGTTTAGACTTGGCTGTCATCTTGATGCGACAAGTGAAGAGTTGGGCCGCGGAGCAGCGGCGAACCGTGGTTTTGAAACGTTGCCCTTATACTATCCACCCCGACCGAAGTCAACGGAAGGAAGTGGAGTGAAATTGAGGCAGTGGGGCAAAGCTGAAATTAAAGAGGATGAGTCAACTAGACTTGCCCCCTCAGATTTGTTATATGAGTGCTGCGTAGAATCAAGTCATTGGCCATTCTCACCACTACTTCAGCATCCGTGAACTCCCAAATCAGGGAGCACGAACTTGATAGTTGAGCAACTTAGGGCCGTCCAGCGCCAGTTTGGTTTTCTACCTGCAGACCAGCTTGTCACGCTGTCGAAGAAAATTGACGTCCCCATCACGCGATTACATCAGGTTGCCAGCTTCTTTCCCCATTTCCGCCTAATGCCGCCGCCTAAAGCGGATGTGCGCGTCTGCCGCGATATGTCCTGCCACCTCAAGGGCGCAGACCGGCTGCGAGCGAACCTGGAGCAGCGCTTTGCCGGCGCGCGCAAGGAAGATGTGACGATTGGTGGCGTCTCGTGCCTCGGCCAGTGCGACCAGGCACCCGCCTGCGCGATCAACGAGCTGATTTTCGGCGGCCTCGACGAGAATCGCGTCGAGGAAATGATTCTGGGGGTGCTGGCCGGCGGCGAACTGCCTGAGCCGCCTCACCCGCGCCGTGCCGTCGAATGCGCCTCCGACCCGTACCGTGGCGGGGAGCGGTATGCCGCTGTGCGGCGACTTGTGGAATCCCGCGGATTTGATGCCGCGCTGCAAACCCTCAAGGATTCCGGTTTGCGCGGGCTGGGTGGCGCGGGATTTCCCACTGCGGCGAAATGGCAGGCGGTGCGCGATCAAGCCGATCCTGAAAAATACATCGTGTGCAACGGCGACGAGAGCGAGCCCGGCACATTCAAGGACCGCTTCATCCTTACCAACATTCCGCACCTGACCATCGAGGGGATGATCGCAGCGGGACTGATTACCGGCGCGCGGAAGGGAATTCTCTACATCCGGCACGAATACGAACCCCAGATTGCCATCTGCGAAGAGGAAATTCGCCGCTGCCGCGAGGCTGGGCTGGTGGGAAAGCAAATTTTGGGCAGCGACCTATCGTTTGAGCTGGAAGTGTTCGTCAGCCCTGGCGGATATATTTGCGGCGAGGAAAGCGCGCTGCTGGAGGCCATCGAAGGCAAGCGCGCCGAGCCGCGCAACAAGCCGCCGTTCCCGGTGGTGCAGGGACTGTGGAACAAGCCGACGGTGATCAACAACGTGGAGACCTTCGCACACGCTGCACAGGTGCTTGTGCGAGGCGTGGATGCTTACAAGGCACAGGGATTGTATGGAACGGCGGGGCTGAAATTTGTGGGCGTGAGCGGAGACGTGCTTCGCCCGGGCGTTTACGAACTGCCGATGGGCACGCCGATGTCCGACTTGATATACAAGCATGCTGGCGGCCTGCCGGACGGACGGAAGCTGAAAGCTTTTGCGCCGTCGGGGCCGTCCGCCGGTTACTTGCCGGCTTCGCTCGTGGATGTCCATCTCGATTTCAAATCGCTGGCGGACGCGGGCTCGATGCTTGGCTCGGGCGCTGTGGTGGTGTGCGCCGAACCGACTTGCATGCTGGACATGGCGCTGAGTGCGACGCAATTTTACCGCAATGAATCTTGCGGCAAATGCGTGCCGTGCCGTGTGGGATCCCAGAAGATGGTGGAGATCCTCACGGGGTGGACGCGGGGCCGGGGAAACGATTCCGACCTGGCACTAGTGAACGAACTTTCTCAGGCGCTCGTGCTTACGTCGATCTGCGGCCTGGGGCAGGTGGTGCCCGCTCCGATTGCCTCTGTGCTCAAACATTTCCGTGATGAGGTCGAGGCACACATCACGCGCCACGAATGCCCGTCCGGCATTTGCTTCCCCCAGGCACCGACGCGCGCGACCTCCGCGTCCGCTGGACTTGCATGAGCCCCTCCTCGATGATCGAGCTCACGATTGACGGCAAAAAAGTCGCCGTGCCGCAGGACACGACGGTCTTCGACGCCGCGCGCTTGCACGGCATTGCCATCCCCACTTTGTGCCACCAGCAAAACGAGACGCCGGTCGGAGTCTGCCGCGTGTGTGTAGTGGACGTAGGCGGCCGCGTTTTGACGGCCTCGTGCGTGCGCCCAGCCGAGAAGGGCATGGTGGTGAGCACGTCTTCGGAAAAGGTGCTGGCGGCGCGAAGGACGCTGGTGGAGTTGCTGATGTCCGACCATCCGAGCCCCTGCGCGCGCCAGCAAAATACCGGTGATTGCGAGCTCGAAACGCTCGCCAGGCAGGCGGGAATCTCGAAGTCGCGCTTTCCGCGCCGGACGACCGGGCGCGGCAAGGACGAGTCTTCGCCGAGCATCGCGGTGGAATTCGATGCCTGCATTCTGTGCGATCGCTGCATCCGGGGATGCAATGAAATCCGCCACAACTACGTGCTGGGACGCATGGGCAAAGGAGGCTTGGCGGGCATCGCCTTCGACAACAACCTGCCCATGGGATCTTCGTCGTGCGTTTCCTGCGGCGAGTGCATGGTCTCGTGTCCGACGGGCGCTTTGACCAACAAAGTGGTGACCGGAACGGATTTTGCGAAAGGCGAGGACGTCCAGCCGATTGCTGTCGACGAGCTCGAGGGATTGCCGGTATTCAAAGGAGTGTCCGGGACTTTCCTCAGCTTGAATAAGGGCGCGATCGTGCGGCGGCAGTTTCGTAAGGGTGAAGTCATCTGCCGCGAGGGCGAATACGGCTCGTCCGCGTTTTACATCCTGGAGGGCCAGGTCCGGGTTTCGATTGCGAGCCCGATCGCGCACGTCAAGACGCACGGCGGTGTCCGCGGCTTGCTCAGTAAGCTGACCAGCGCGCTTGCGAAACGCGCGGAAGACGTGCGCAGTGAAGAAACAGAGCAGAGATTTATTCACATTGATGCGCCGGTAGATCTGGCGTACGAAAACCCCGTCGGGACACTGGGGCCCGGGGATCTGTTCGGCGAGATGACCTGCATGAGTCTGTATCCGCGGTCCGCCACCGTGCGCGCCGAGACGGACTGCACCATGCTGGAAATGCTGCGGAACGTGCTGGATATCATGCAGCGCAACAAGAATTTCCGCAGGCAGCTCGACCACACATACCGCGAGCGTGCACTTCAGAGTCACCTCCGGGGCGTGCCGGAATTCGCGTCGCTGACGGATGAATTTATCGATGGTCTGCGGAGCAAAGTGGAATTGTTGCGCTGCCCGCCAGGGCAGGTGATCTGCAGGCAAGGCGATGTGGCAGACGGGTTCTATCTGGTGCGCATCGGGTTCGTGAAGGTTTCGCAATCACATCCGGGCGGCGAGATGGTGATGGCTTACCTGTCGCGAGGGGATTATTTTGGTGAAATCGGGCTGTTGCAAGGCGATGTGCGCACGGCAACGTGCACGGCGCTCGATCACGTCGAGCTGGTGAAGATTTCGGCCGAAGATTTCAACAGCATGATGGATCAGTTTCCGGGGATCCGCCAAAAGCTTGAGGTGGTGCAAAAACAACGGTTGGAGCAGGATCGCGAGCGGCTCGCGCTGGTGCAAAACGTGCCGCTGGATAGCTTCCTGGCCCAGGGCTTGATGGAAGCACAGAGCCTGCTGCTGCTGGATCTGGAGAAATGCACGCGCTGCGACGCATGCGTGCGGGCCTGCGCGGATGCGCACGACGGCATCACGCGGCTGGTGCGCGACGGCCTCCGCTTCGAACGCTATCTGGTGGCTACTTCTTGCCGGCAGTGCCGGGACCCGTTGTGTATGGTTGGTTGCCCGGTGGGATCGATCCGCAGGCGCAATTCGCTTGAAGTGATTATCGAGGACTGGTGCATCGGCTGCGGCTTGTGCGCAAATAATTGCCCGTACGGGAATATCAATCTGCACCCATTCGAAGTCATGGTGGATGATCTCGAGCGGCCCGGCCGCAAAAAGGCCATGGTGAAGCGGAAGGCGTGTGGGTGCGACCTGTGCACGGAACAAGCGGAGCCGAGCTGCGTGTATGCGTGTCCGCACGATGCAGCGCACCGCGTGGATCCGAGCAAGTTCTTCGCCGATCTGCTGAAGCAGGCTCCGGCGATCGCGCGGAGGCGCTGAAGCGAGTCAGGGTAACTTCGTGCGAATCGATCAGACACACCGAAAGTGGTTCATCGCATCACTGGCGATTGTTATCGTCGCGACGGCTGTTTACATTCCGTATGCACGAAGTTCGCCCCATGGCCCGAGCGGTGCGAGCAGCCTGGGCCTAGCGTACGGCATCATCGGTTTTGCGTTCATGATCTTTGCCGGACTCCTGGCCCCGCGAAAAAAACTTCCCGTTTGGCGCTTGGGGCGCGCGCAAGCGTGGATGCGCGGCCACCTGTGGCTGGGCCTGCTTAGTTTGCCTCTGATTCTTTTCCATGGCGGCTTTCGGTTCGGTGGCCCGCTCACGAGCGCGATTATGATTCTCCTGTTCATCGTGGTGGCGAGCGGGATATTCGGCGCCGCTTTGCAGCATTACATGCCAACGGTGATGACTCTGGAAGTTTCACTCGAGACGATCTTCGAGCAGATTGAACGCCGCCGCGGCCAATTGCTCGCCGAAGCGGATGACATCGTCGCTGTTGCATCCACGCCGGAAGGTCCGCTGGCATCGGCAGGCGCACGAGCAGCGGTCGCCACGGAGGAGACCGGAGTAGCCACGGAAGTAGATGTTGCGCCGCTGCAGAATTTCTACGCGCGCGAAATGAAGCCCTTTCTTGAGAATCCCGGCGCGCGAGGCCACAGGCTGGCCGATGCCGCAAAGGCCGGCGCAGTTTTCGAGGGGCTCCGCATCCTGCTGCCGGTGGAGTTGCGCGAGACGCTTCAGGATCTTGAGGACATTTGCGCAGAGCAGCGCCAGTTGACCCGGCAAGCGCGTCTGCACCATGTGCTGCACGATTGGCTGCTGCTGCACATCCCGCTGTCGCTGGCGCTGTTGCTGCTCGCCGCGGCGCATGCCGTGATGGCCCTTCATTACTGAGAGAGGTAGCGTGGCTCGAGTCCCTCGAACGACGAAGACGGTCGCGCAGCGAATCGACCTGCAATATTTTAAGCGCTCCCATCCGCTGCGGCGCTGGCGCTTCGTTTTTTCGCTCCTCGCTCCGTTGCTGGCGGCCATCTGGCTCGCGGGATACGGCTTAGCTCGCAACAATCAGGTGTACAGCAGCGGCCGTATGGCGCGGGCTCACTCTGTCCTCGGGCAGAAATGCAGCGCCTGTCACGATTCGCACGCGGAATCTTTCAGCAAAAAGTCGAGCGATCAGTTGTGCGCGGCTTGCCACGACGGCCCGATTCACCACGTAAACCAAGCCTTCACGCCATCCTGCTCTTCCTGCCACGTCGAGCACCGCGGATTGAGGCGCCTCGCCGCCACCGCCAATGAGAACTGCGCGCAATGTCACGCCAACCTTCAGGCCCATACTGCCAGCGGCAGCACCGCTTACGCTCGTGATATCTCAAGCTTCTCGGCGGGTCACCCGGAGTTTGCGGTGCTCCGCCCAGGCTTTTCCGATCCCGGCACCATCAAGCTCAATCATGCCGTCCATATGAAGGCCAATCTGGATGGGCCTCGCGGCAAAGTGCAGCTTGTCTGCGACGATTGCCATCGCGCAAATCCGTTGAACCAGGAATGGCGATTTCCGCTTTCGCCGGGTTCGCCTGAGGGAGAGACGCCGCAATTCGTCACCGTCTCAGGGGGCGGTAACAGGCTTGTTCCCCCATCGCGGACCGAATCGCGCGCCTACATGGGCCCGATCACTTACGCACAGCATTGCGCGGGCTGCCATCCGATGCCTTTCGACAAGCGCTTCACCGAAAGCGTCCCACACGACACGCCTGAAGTCGTGCACGCCTTTGTCGTTAAGAAATTGACTCAATATATTGCCGGTCACCCGGAGGAACTGCGCGAACCCGTCTCGACGATCATGCTGCCCGCGAAGCCGCTGCCAGTTTCTCCGCGGGTCTATAGCCCGCCGCAACAGTGGGTCGAAGCAAAGGTCGCCGAAGCCGAGCGACTCCTGTGGAGCAAGACCTGCAAGCAGTGTCACTCCCTGAATTTCTCTGTAGCCGCCGGTGGAAACGCGCCTTCGACCGCGCCCCTGCCCCAGGTCGCGAAATCGAACATCACCCCGCGCTGGTTTCAGCACGCGGTATTCGATCACAACCAACATCGCCTGGTCAGTTGCGAAAGCTGTCATACACGTGCGCGCGACAGCAAGGAAACCGCCGACGTCCTCCTGCCCTCGATTAAAACCTGCCAGCAGTGCCACCACTCCGGCGGCGACGGAGCCGAGTCGGGCTGCTTCGAATGCCACACCTACCACGATTGGACCAAAGAGAAGCCGGCGAAGGGTGGTTTCACTCTTTCGTGGTTAGAACGCGGTAATTGAATCAGGGAAATTTTGAACAGACTCGTTCCGGGGACGCCGCGGGATTACTTGCTCTTCATCTCGTAAACGCCATCCCAATCTGCTTCTGGTGCGTTCTGCAAAAACTCGATGGCGCGCTCTAAGAAGACCCGCGACGGACCGTCGTCGGGGAAGGAAGCAAGAATCTGGGCAAATTTCCTCCCGGCTTTGCTCCAGTCTTGAGCACGGTACGCGGCCATGGCGTCGTTAAAATGAGAGAGCAGCGCCTCATACTTCGGTGATTCATCGGCCATGTCCAGCAACTCATAAATGGTTACCGGCTGGTGCTTGCCCTTCACGCGGATCTTGTCCAATTCGCGGCAGACGAAATGATTCGCGACCGCGCGATAGGTCGCCTCGCTGATTACGATTTGAGTGTGGTACTCCTTGTTGATTCCTTCCAGGCGCGAAGCAAGATTCACGTTGTCGCCCATCACCGTCCAAGACAATCGTTTTGCTGAACCCATGGTGCCGACGTTGAGCAGTCCGGTATTCAAGCCGATGCCGATGGAGATGGGCGGCCGTTTCTCAGCGGCCCAGACGGCGTTGAGCTTTTTCAGGGTGCGGCCCATTTGCAAAGCGCAGTTGCAAGCGCGAATGGCATGGTCTTCCTGAGGGACCGGTGAACCCCAGAAAGCCATGATGGCGTCACCGATGTATTTGTCGAGAGTTCCCAGATTCGCAAAAATAATTTCCGTCATTTCACCCAAATAGTCGTTCAGCAGATTCACGAGTTCATCAGGGGTCAGCCCTTCGGAAATCGTCGTGAAACTCCGGATGTCGCTGAACATCACGGTAAGTTCTTTGCTCTCGCCTCCGGGACGGATGTACTTTTGTGGATCCTTTTCCATCAACTGGATGACGTCCGGAGACAGGTACTGCGAAAAGGTCTTGCGGATCTTTCGCTTCTCGCGCTCCTCGAAGATCATTCGGAAGCTTGTGATGGCGGCGTAATTCGCAACCAGCGTGCCGGCCGGAATTACGAAGTAGAGCCAGCGTCCTTCGTGAGCAAACATGAAATAGACGAACCATGCGTACGCCGTGAGAATTATCAGCACTGAAACCGTGGAAGTGGCCGGTTCGATCGGACCGGCCAGCAAGCCGAATACGAGGCCGAAAACCAGAATGAACACCACATCTAAGGATTCTTCGTTGAATCCACGTGTTAAGAAACCGCGGCCTCGCTCCTCGCTGTGCAGGATGTTGTCGATGATGTTTGCGTGAACCTCCACACCCATGTACCCCGGATCGGAAAATGGAGTGGTGCGCATATCCCCAATCGCGATGGCGGTGGGCCCAAGCAGCACGATTTTCCCGCGAAATGTTTCAGGTGAAACCTCTCCGCTCAGCACATCCCACATCGAATAATGCTGATAGGTGCGGTAGGGGCCGATGTAGTTGATCAGTTTCGTTCCGTCGCGCGCTCGCTTAATCTCGTGACGGCCAAACTGAATTCGTTCCAGGCCGTTTGGCGAGATGTAAGCGGCAATGTCCTGGTCGGGAATTTTTTCGTACTCGCGAATCACCTGCAAGTCGAGGCATGGATACCAATCGAGTCCGCGATACCGCACAACTAACAAAGCGTGGCGCAATGTTCCGTCCGGGTCAGGATTGATGTTTATAAAACCAAAGGATGCCGCCGGATCCGCCAGCTTGGTGATGTTCGCTTCAACGCCTGCCGCAACCGTTCCCCGGCCGTGAGTCCACGCTTCCCCCATATCGAAATCCGGATTGTTTTTAAAGTTGACTTTGAGTACCTGAGGGAAGGCTTTTGCCCACACGATATTGAAATATTCTTCCGCCAATTTTTCGTCGCCGGATTGAGCGCGAGCGGCATCTAGAAACACATGGCCCAAAACCACATTTCCGGCATTTTTCATCGACGCTGCGAGCAGCGCATCCTGATCCGTAGCGTTCTCGAGATCTTTCATTTTTCGGAGCAGCTTCGGCGAAACCGAGCTGCCAAGCTCGCGTTGCAACTCCTCCAGGGCCTGCTTTCCGGAGTTCGACTCTGGCGTGGGGAAGGTGACGTCAAAAGCGATGACGCGCGCGCCGCCCTGGCTCAGCTTGTCGACCAGCAACGCGTAGTTTTTCCGTGGCAGGGGAAACGAGCCAATCTTTTGGAGTGCTCTCTCGTCGATTGCGACTATGACAATGTTCCCGTCATGCACGCGCTGGCCTCGCAGCTCGAATCGCACGTCGAGAGAGCTTTGCTCGATGTCGCGAAGAAAAGCAAAGCCGGCGTGAGGGTCTTCCTGGAGTCCGGAAAACGCGAAGAGTGTGAGCCCTGCGAGCGTCACCAGTACAGACAAACCAAAATCAATCTGGCGAAGCGAGGCTCGCCCCAGCCAGGCCACCCAACGGGACCAGCGTTTCTCCGGCAAAATCATCTGGATCGCGGTTCCTGCTTAGACCTTCAGAACAATATGCCGCCGGCGGATTCTCGAGCGCTGCGAGCCTACTCTACTTGCACACCTGCGCCGCGGGCTGACACGTCGGCTTGCTGGCCTTGCTGCCATTCCCGTTCCCGATCGTGAGGCCCACCGCCAACCCTACTGCCACTGCGGAGCCGAGAGCCACCCAACGCCCGGTGTGGTCGGTGTTATACGTCCGCGGCTCCTTTTCTGGCACGCCGGTCGAAGTTATGCCGTTCTGAGCCAACGAGAGAGGTACCTGCGATACATGAAGGCCGTCGGGTGGAATCACCGATGTGATCTCCACCATTTGTCCGGCGTTGAGGACGATGGAATTGCTGGACGACCCTCCCTGTCCCGTGTTGTTTTGCACTTGGGCGTTTCCCAGCGCAGTCACCGTGACCTGGCCCTGGTAACAGATAACCGTGGTCGTGTTTCCTTCGTACGCCGCGTAGAAATCGGTGCCAATCACTCCGATCACCGCGTTGGGCGTTTTCAATTCAAACTTTCCGCCTGGGTTGGTGACCTTGATTACTTGGCTGCGGACTTTGCCGAAATTCATCTCCAGCGAAGTCTGCTGAGAAGCGGCGTCGTGCTTCACGATACGGAGTTCCGTGTCGGAGCCGAGACTTAGAATGGAACCATCTGTTAGACCTGCACGGACACGTCCGGAGTGCGCAGTCTTCAGCAAATCGTTCCAATCGAGCTCGTCCTTGGCCTTCGCAGGCATAGAGTTTCGTGTGGCCGCGGGAATCATCGCGCTGATTTCTCCTGCGCGAGTGCCGCTGCCATCCGGTGCAGAAAAAGCGGGTGAAGTAGTGAGCAGAAAGCAGAGCAGTACTACGAAGTGGCGTTTGAAAACGTTCATGCTGCCCCCTCTTATGTGAGCCGTCATTGGACCGATTTTGGCAGAGGTGTCGGTAATGTCAACGGCAAACCGACCGAGCTTACCATTCTGGTTACGCAAACCTTGTGGGAGAAAAGTTCGCAGGCGACTGGGTCCACCACCAGCCGCAGCATAGGGCCTGGCAGGTTCGCAAACAGCACAACAACGAAGTACAGTTGTTTTTTAGAATGACTCTCGAAAGTTCACGCCGCAGCTCTGCGCCGTTACGATAAAATCAGTACGGTGTTTTCGATGAAGTTTTCGCGGTCTTCCATTCTCATTTTCGGCGCCTGGGTATGCTTTCTCGGCGGATACGCTGCTGCGGCGTTGCTGCTGCCGCACGGACCGACACGCACAGCCGTCTGCGACGTGATTCAGTGCCTGGTTCCGCTATTTGCGAACACCTGCCTGCTGTGGAACGCGGCATCGCCGTATCGCCGGCGCAATGCGTTCTGGATGCTGCTGGCGCTGGGCTGCGCGTTCTGGCTGGCCGGGCACTTGGTGGTGACGTACGAACAACTGGAGCTGCACCACGAAGTGCAAAGCCCGTTCCCGGGAGACCTTCTCCTTTTCCTGCACACCGTTCCGTGGATGGCGGCGCTGGCCCTAATGCCGCACGCGCGGAAAATGCGCGAGACGCTGCGTTACGGACTGCTCGACCTGCTGCTGCTGGCCACGCTCTGGCTTTACGTCTACATTTTTTCCGCCATGCCGTGGAAAACCGTGTGGCCGAACGCGGAACTGTTCCGCCTGCGTGACCTGCAAGTGTACATGCTGGAGAATTTTATAGTTGTGGTTGGATTCGGAATTTTTGCTTTCCGCGCGAAAGGAAACTGGCGGACGATTTACCTGAACATATTCGGCGCGATGGTTACCTACAATCTCGGCTTGGTGCTGGCGTACGCGCTGGATAACGGCGGCTCTTCCTATCCCGCCGACCTGTACGATCTTCCGCTGATGGCCTCTTTCCTGTGGCTGGCGACGACTGGAATTATTGCGCGACGGCTTTCGCTGGAACCGAATCCGCTGCCCTCACGGATCCAGCGCGATGAGCGCTGGCCGGCTCAACTGGCCATGCTGGGAGTGCTGGCGGCGCCCCTGCTGGCGATTTGGACGGTATTCATCAGCCAGTCACCGCCGGTGGTGCAGCGATTCCGCTTGCTGGTGACGTTGGTCACGCTGGTGATTGGCGCCTCGCTGGTATTTTTGCGGCAGCATCTGGTGTATCAGGAACGGACGAAACTGGTCCAGGATTTGTGGGAGTCGCTCGAGAATGTGAAGCGGCTGCAGACGCACTTTGTGCAGTCCGAAAAGCTGGCATCGCTGGGGCAATTGGCTGCCGGCGCCGCTCATGAGATCAACAATCCATTGACGGCGATACTCGGTTACTCGGATTTGTTGATCGAAGAGAATGCGCCGCAATCGCGCCAGCGCTCACTGGGTGAAAAGATTCGCGAGCAAGCGCGGCGGACCAAGGATCTGGTGACCAACCTGCTGAGCTTTGCGCGCCAGGTTCCTGTCGAAAAGCAACTGCTGGACCTGAGCACGGTTCTGACCGGGGCGGTGCAACTGCGCAACCTGGACTTGCGCCAAAAAAAGATACGCATCGAGCTCGAAAGCCAGAGCGTGCTGCCAGCCGTACGTGGCGACCCGAACCAACTTCTGCAAGTCTTCTATCATTTGATCAGCAACGCCGTGGACGCCATGGAAACCGTGGGCGGAGGCGTATTGCTGATCCGCACGTTGCGCGAAAAAGGAATTGTGGTCATTGAATTCTCGGACACAGGTCCGGGCATGGCGGAGCCGGAAAAAGTATTCGACCCGTTCTACACCACGAAACCTGTTGGCAAAGGGACCGGCCTGGGATTGAGCATTTGCTACGGCGTGATGCAGGAGCATGGCGGTCGGATTTCGGGTTTCAATCGCGCCGAGGGTGGCTGCACGTTCAGACTGGAGTTGCCTGCCGTGCTGGCCATCTTTCCACACATTTCGCCTGCGCCCACAGCGACGACCACGATGCGCTAGCCGGGTGCTTCCTCGAATTTCAGGGCGTGTGCTAGAGTCCGCAATTGGATGACCGCCGCCGCAATTTCCACGGAACACCTCAGTCGCCGCTTTGGCGAATTATTCGCAGTTGAAGACGTGGAACTGCGCGTCTCCGCGGGCCAGTTTTTTGGGTTTCTGGGCCCCAACGGAGCTGGCAAATCCACGACTATCAAAATGCTCACAGGGCTGCTGGCACCCACGTCGGGCCGCATCGAGATTCTCGGGCTGGAGTTGGCACAGAATTCCGTGGAAGTGAAGCGCCAGATTGGAGTGGTGCCGGAGGGGATGGCGTTGTTTGGGCGGCTGACAGGCGGTGAATATCTGAATTTCGCCGGGCGCATGTACGGGCTGGACCGCGATACGGCTGCGAAACGCGCGGGGGAGTTGCTGGAATTCATGCAGCTTGCGGACCAGCCGAAGACGTTGATCACCGACTATTCCCACGGCATGCAGAAGAAACTCGCCCTGGCGGCGGCGGTGATTCACAACCCGAAGATTCTGTTTCTGGACGAGCCGTTTGAAGGCGTGGATGCGATTGCATCGGGCACGTTGAAAGCCATGCTGCAACGAATGATCGCGCATGGCGCGACGATTTTTTTAACGTCGCACGTGCTGGAAATTGTGGAGCGACTGTGCAGCCACATCGCCATCATTCACCGCGGCAAGCTGGTGGCGCAGGGGTCGATCGAAGAGCTGCGCGCCGGCGTGGAGGCGCAGGCGGGCGACGCGATCGGCGGGAATACCGGCGGTGCACCCGGAGAGAAACTTACCTTGGAGGAGATTTTTCTGCGAATCGTTGGCAGCGCGCGTCCTGGCGATGGTGAATTGGCATGGCTGGGATGAGCACTTCGCGGGATGCGCGCGGGCAATTTGCCGCGGTGGCGAAACTCCGCTGGCAGCTATTCGTCAATTCTCTGCGAACGCTACGCGGCCGCATGGAACTGGTTTCACGGGTCGTTGTCGGGCTTGGATTCGCGGGAGTGGGCTTTGGCGGAGCGTTCGCGCTGGGTTCCGCCGCATTGTTTTTCGCGTCGCAGGAACATTGGGAATGGCTGGCTGCGCTTTTGTGGCCTGTATTTTTGTTCTGGCAGTTATTTCCGGTTATGGCGACGGCATTCACCGAGAATTTTGATTCGTCGAATCTGCTTCGCTTCCCGTTAACGTACGGCACGTTTTTTATTCTTCGCGTGGCGTATGGCTCGCTCGATCCCGCGACGGCACTCGGCTGTTTGTGGCTGATGGGCATCGCCGTGGGGATCGGACTGGCGCGCCCGGGGTTGGTTCCATGGGCCGCAATTGTGCTTCTCGCATTCGCAATTCTGAACATTCTCATCGGCCGCACGGTGTTCGCCTGGGTGGAGCGGTGGCTGGCGCGGCGGCGGACGCGGGAAATTCTTGGCATTCTGTTTTTCCTGGTCATTCTCAGTATTCAATTTATCGTTCCTCTGGCAAACCATTTCAACAGGGGCGAGCGCACGGCCATGGTGCGAGTGGTTGTAGAGTTCCTGCCGGTCGAGCGACTGTTGCCGCCTGGGCTGGCGGCCGCAGCCATCGCGAGAGCGGCGCAGGAGAACTTCAGCAGCGCGCTGGCCAGCCTGCTCCTGCTGATCGCCTATGGAATGGCGATCGCCGGGCTGTTGCATCTGCGTTTGCGGGCACAATATCGAGGTGAGAATCTGGGTGAAACTTCTGCGCGGTCCGTTGTGCCGCGTGGAAAATCCGTGGTTCGGGCCGGGTGGGGGATTCCCGGTGTTCCGCCTCCGGTTGCCGCCATTGTCGAGAAGGAATTCCGCTATCTTTCGCGCAGCGGCCCGATGTTGTTTACCTTGATGATGCCGAGCGTCGTGCTGCTGATTTTTCGTTTCACTCCTTCGAGCTCCGGCAATCCGGACGCGTTCCTGACGCGAGCGCCAGACCTGGCCTTTCCGGTGGGAGCCGCATATGCGCTGCTGGTGCTCTCGAATTTGGTGTACAACAACTTTGGAGCGGACGGCGCGGGAGTGCAGTTTTATTTTGCCGCCCCGGTACGTTTTTACCAGGTGCAGTTGGCGAAGAATTTGACGCATGGGGCGGTGCTTGCGCTGGAAGCCGCGCTCGTTTGGATGTCCGTGTGCTTGATTTTTCGACCGCCTTCTGTGGGCGTGACGCTGGCAACGCTGTCGGGGATTTTGTTCGCGCTGCTGGTCAATCTGGCTGTGGGGAATTTGCTGTCGGTGAATTCGCCGAAGAAGATTGATTTCGGCACGTTCGGGCGGCAGCGTGCGTCGAACACGACAGTATTTGCGAGCTTCGGGGTTCAGCTCGTGGTGTTCGGGCTTGCAGCCGTGGTCCTGCTGGCGGCGCGAGCCTATGGGCGCATCTGGCTAGCGACGCTGCTTTATCTCGGGCTCGGCGTCATTGCTTTCGTGGTGTACACGGTGGTTTTGTCCCGAGCCGAGAAAGAAGCCCTGGCCAACCGCGAGACGCTGATTGCCGAGCTCAGCCGCACGTAACTCCCGGTTCCATGTGCGAGCGGCCTATCGCTGCGATAGATTCTCAACACCATCAGAAGGAATCGGCATCGAGGTCCAGGAGAATTGATGACCCAACGATTTTCGAGCCTTTCGATAGTCGCGATCCTGCTTTTGACTGGTGTACCGCCAATGGGCCGATCTGCAGGAACGGCTGGAGTTGCAGGGAACGTGGCAGACAATCTCAGCGAGTTCTTACAAACGCCGGCGATTTCCGGGCGCGAGGGCGAGCTCGTCGAGAAAATCCGGTCGAAACTGGTCAGGTTTCATCCGGTGGTGGACAATCATGGCGACGTCATTGTGACCATCGGAAGTGGCTCGCCGCACCGACTGATCGTGACACCGATTGACGAGCCAGGATTTGTAGTCAGCGGCATCACCGACGACGGATATCTGCGCGTGCAGCGCGTGCCACAGACGGGGCTGCCGCCGATATTCAATGAGCTGTACGCTGCACAACCGGTACAGATTCGCACCACGAGCGGCAAGTGGGTTGACGGCGTGTTTGCGGGTCTATCCGTGCATCTGCAGGGCGGACGCGCGAATGCCCCTAAAGCAAGCGACCTCGACAACATGTACGTTGATGTTGGTGCTACGTCCGCGGCGGAAGTTCGGGCCGCAGGAATCGATCTGCTGAGCCCGATCGTCATCAATCGCAGATTCGGAGCCCTGGGGTATGGCAAGGCGGCGGGTGCCGGGATCGGCGATCGCTTCGGTGCTGCGGCTCTTGTCGAGCTGCTTCGGCACGTGGATCCATCAATGGTCTCAGGGACATTGACAGTGGCGTTCGTCGTTCAGCAGCGGACGGGAGCGCGCGGTCTGCAACGGGTCCTGACAACGGTGCAAGCCGATGAAATGATTTACGTCGGGCGGTTGACGCCGGGAGGGCCAGTTGTGGGCGTTGAAAATATTCACCGGGCGCCCCGCCACGAGCCGGGCGGCGGTGTACTCCTCGGCCTTGAGAAAACGGACGGCATTCCCGAGGGGCTTGCTGCCGACCTGAAACAGATTGCTGCCGCACACAAGATTCAATTTGTGAGCGATTATTCCTCGGGGATCATGCCTCCAGGCTACCTTCCACCCCCGCCAATTCCCTTGAAGTGGGCGCACCTCGGAATAGCCACAGCCTGGCCCGATACGCCCGCGGCGACGATCAACTTACAAGATTTCGATGAACTTCTGAACTTGCTTGAGAGGTATGTGCAGGGCACGCGGAGCTTCGTTGATGCACTTCCGAAAATGCCGATTAGTCTCGCCAGACCGAAACGACGGCCGGAGGTGGCGCCGAGCAACCGAGAAGCATTGGAAACCCTCGTAGAGACTTACGGTGTGAGCAACCATGAGGAACCTGTCGCGAAAGCGGCCAACAATATGCTGCCGGCGTGGGCCAAGCCCGAGACTGACGCGTCAGGGAACCTGGTGTTAAGAGTCGGCGAAGCGTCTGAAGGAACAAAAACTGCGCGGATTCTTGTAATCGCGCACATGGACGAAATTGGCTTCGAAGTGAAATCAATTTCGAAGGACGGGCGGCTGGAAGTTGAGTGGCGCGGCAACGGCGACTTGAGCTTCTTTGCCGGCCACCTGGCTCGTGTTCATACTTCCGAAGGCGCGATGGACGCAATCATGGAATTGCCGAATCAGTGGGACGAGCCGAATTTTCAGTGGCCGCGTGAGCCGGAGCGGGCGATTCGAGTGGACGTCGGCGCGCGAACGCCGGATGAGGCAGCAAAACTCGGTGTGAAGATCGGCGATAGCGTGACGATCGAAAAGGCATATCGCCCGTTGCTCGGCACGCGCGCGAATGGGCGGAGTTTCGACGACCGCGTCGGGTGCGCGGCGCTTATCTCCGCGGTATGGGCGCTGGGCGGGCCGCTCAAGGGCCGCGACGTCACTCTCGTGTGGTCCACGCGCGAGGAGATCGGGCTGGTGGGCGCCGCAGAGCTTGCCAAGCGGCTGTACGCCGACGGACACATCCCCGACTACGTTTTTGCCGTGGACACGTTTGTGAGCTCGGATTCACCGCTGGAATCGAAGCGCTTTGCAGACGCCGTCCTCGGCAAAGGATTCGTGGTGCGCGCGGTGGACAATTCAAACATCGTCCCTCGCGATCTGGTTGAGAAGCTCGTGAAACTCGCGCGCGTGAACCAGATTTCGGTGCAATACGGCGTCACCGGCGGGGGAAATGACGGGTCGGCGTTCACGCGCTACGGGTCGGTGGATATCGCCATAGGATGGCCGCTGCGATATTCCCATTCACCCGGTGAGGTAATCGACACGCGCGATCTGGATGCGCTTGCGCGGATCGTCGCGGTAGTGGCACGCAGCTGGTAAAATGGCTCCGCCATGCCTGACCTCGCACATTTCCTAACGTTCGCTGCCGCGACTCTGATACTGAACCTGACGCCCGGCCCGGACATGATGTACATCATCGCGCGCAGCTTGGGACAAGGCCGGCAAGCGGGTGTAGTTTCTGCACTGGGAATCACTGGCGGCTGCCTATTTCACGCATTTGGCGCGACAGTGGGAATTGCCGCGATCCTGCGGTCATGGCCGGTGGCGTTTGACGTGGTGCGCTATGCAGGCGCCGCGTATTTGATTTACCTCGGAGTCCGGCTGCTGTTACGGCGCAGAGCGAACGGTGAAATCGCGGCCAAGACACCTAGTGCGCCACTCGGAGCGATATTCCGGCAGGGCGTGATTACCAACGTTCTGAATCCGAAGGTGGCGCTGTTTTTTCTCGCGTTTCTTCCTCAGTTTGTCGCGCCGTCAAACGGGTCGCCCACGCTGCAACTGGCGGTGCTTAGCATCTACTTTATTTTTTCCACGACGGTTTTGAACCTGGTCGTCGCTTTGCTTTCGGGAGTGGCGGGAGATTTTCTGCGCCGCGGCCGGAATGTGGCCGTCATGGAACGGTGCAGCGGGGCGGTATTTATCGCGCTGGGCCTCCGAGTTGGTCTCGCGCGATCCAGCTGAAATCTGCAGGGGCCGCGGCGCCGCCTTCTGGCACTTCGCGCGCTTAGCGGTTCTCCCGCACGGGTATTTCTCTTTTTGCAGCTTGCGGGAAATTCTGGATGCGCCTTGGTCTCACAGGGTGACGAGGCCTTGCGTTGACACGGCGGAACGGCGCATCGGTGAATGTTTGACCGCTGCAAGTACCCGACAGCACGTCGGCGGTGACAAACAAAGTCGCCCAACTCGTGTCTCCCGCAGTGTTATTGGTCCCGCCGGCGTTTGCGACGAAACCAACCTGAGTGCCGCTCGAATCCGTGCCGATGAAATCGAGAACATCGCCGGAAGCAATACTGGGCCCGGCGGCGCTATTGACGGTCAGATTCGAAAAGCAGGAGTTGGCCGTGACTGCCACGCTGCCGGTCAGATTGAAGTTCCCGTCTTCGTTCAAGACGATTGTGGCGTCGAAGGCCTGCCCCCCCGCGTCCGGAGTAAACGAGCCGAGATAGGTTCCGCTTGCCGGTTTGAAAAGGGTGGCAGTGAACGCGCTGCCGTTGTCATTGCCACCACAGTTCAAGAGCGCCGGGATGAAGATCGACGTGCTTCCGGAAACCGAAGTCCCGTCGGCGGACAATTGCCCGGTCATGGAATACGACTCACCGTTGTCCACAAAGATCTGGAAAGTGATCAAGGGAGGAGCAGCCGTAAAATCTCCGGTCATCGTCACATTGTTGGCTGTCCCGCTGGCCACACACATGGAATTGGTGAACGTGTCTGCCTGTAAACCATTGTTTGAGAGCGTTTCCGTGGTCGGGCCATTCGATTGGATATCCACGTCAAATGTGAATTCCGTCGGACCTGTCTGGCCGGGAGGGGGATTTCCCGCATTCGCGAGCCTGAGATCCCACATACCCGACAAATTCGGGTTCGGGGTGACCCAGTTGTTCGCCAGGTTCGCCACGTTAACCGTTCCGATTCCGGTGGCGAAGTCCCAGCCAGTAGTAGCGCCATAAGCCGGAAGGTAGGAATTGTTGTCGGTGGATAGGACGCCGACGATGCCATTGCTGCTTGTGCCGCCCGGATCGTAGCAATTGAAAATGTTTACAGTGTCGAGGAAAGTGCAGTCCAGGTCCATGTCGCCGAGAGTTACGTCATAGAAAACACAGGTGGGGGACACGGCGTTGCCAAGGCTCGAATCGCAGGAGCTATTTCCGGCGGAACCATACTCCGTGGCTGCGAGCTGGTAATACACCGGGTTGGGATTTCCCTGCCGCGACCCGGTTTTTTGGTTTATGAGTGCCTGAATACCAGCCATGATCGGCGCCGCGAAAGAAGTGCCGCCGGCCTCCGACCACGTTGTTGGATCGCCCCCACAGTTGGCGCCGCCGTTCGCCGTGTCGGACCAACAAAAGACGTAGAAGTGAAGCCAACCTCCGTCCGCGGCAAACAGCGAGACGTCCGGAGTGTCGCGCACGCCGTCATTGGGGTTTCCGAATACCGATTGCCATGATGGTTTAGCCCATCCTTGGCAAGTGCCACTCACGACGCCGGGAGTGGATGGTGAGCCGTTGGCGCAGGCGCTGGGTCCACCACCGCCGCCAATTGTGTTTTGAAGGAAAATACCAATGTTGCCGGGATCGTTGCAGAAACCATTCGGGCCGTATGTCGGAGTACCGGGGCCGGCAAAGAGATTTGCAATCAGCACGCTGCCGCACGAGTCGTTCCAGGGAATTTCCGGCATATACGATAGAGCCGACTCGAAGGTGGGACTGTTTGTCGAATTCCAGTAGGTGCTGTTGGCGTTCATATATGTGTCGCCGAAGTCGGTGCCGCCCACCGCCACGTTGTACGGAGTAGAGGCAAACGCATTCACGCCAATGCCGTGGGTTGCGGGCGGTCCATTTATTCCGTTGTTGTCGCAGCCAGCCGCGCCACTATCGCCGGCAGCCACGAAGACTGAGACGCCCTCGGCCACGGCCTGCTGATAGGCGGAGTTGTAAGCCTGGTTGGCCGATTCGCCGTTGACCGTTTCACACTGGCCGTAGCTGATGCTGACGATGGCCGGGGGAAATCCGCTGGCGTTGAGCAGGTTGTCGAGGGCGATGAGACCCCCGAACGTAGTGGACGTATCTGCGCAAATGGCCATCTCAATGGCGGCATTCGGCGCCGCTGCGCTGGCCCATTCCGCATCCAGGATGGCTTCCGCATCATTTGGCGCGATTACTCCAGGATCGCTGCAATTCGGGGAGCTGCCTGACGGCGGAGGCGGGAACACCTGTGTAAACGACCCGGACGTGTAACTGGAAAGGCCAAACGTAGAGCGGAAAGTGTCCCAGTCTGCGGTGCTAAAGACATCTGTATCTTCGATGACGACGACGGTCTGGCCCTGCCCGGAAATGCTGGAGCTAAACACTGGGTTCAGATTGTAGATGGTAGCCAAGTCAGCAGGCACCACGGAGAAATTACCGTTGGAATCGCTGAAAAGCGCTCTCGCCGTGCGCATCATGTGCATGGGATGCGGCCGAAAATCGTGCATGGAAACAACACCAACAATCGCCGGAGCGAGCGCCGCGGGAATCCGCGGATCGCTGATATTGGCAATATGCTTCTCGCCCTTTACGTCCAAATGGTGAATTTCTGTGGCAAAGGTTTTGCGCACCTGGCCCGCGGTACCGGAAAAATCGATGAGCATCCCGCTGGGGTAAACCACGTTGATGCGAAAGCCATTCGATTCAAGCCAGCGCGTGATGGGCGCCAGTTCCTGGGGCGTCAGACCGAACCGCTGGCCGAATTGTTTAGCGGTGATCCAGCGGTGATAGTTCGGGGAACCCTTTTTTTCGAGCTCCTCCAGAAATTGCTCGAGCGCCTGCTCCTTTTGCGGAGTCCTGCGCAACTGGAGAAGCATGTGATCCAGGGAAAAGCTTTCCGAGACCATGCCGCGGTCATACTGCAAGCGGGCCTCCGGGCGGGTATTGCCGCGGAGCACTACCGTGCCCTCCCTTTGGGAATCCTGGAAGGGCTGAAAGCGCGCCCGTGGGTCCGCCGGTTCGAACTGGGCTGAAGCGGAGCCGGCGCCAAAAAGGCCGGCGAAGGTGGCGCATGAAACCAGGGCGATCACAAGTTTTCGATTCATGGATGTCATCTCGCACCGAAGCATTGGGGCCGATTGTTGTGCCAGCGAACTCCCCCCGGAGGCAGGAAATCCGCCCGGCTTGCTCACCCGACACCGGCTCGACCGACCACTGCTGCAAGAGCCTGCTGACGGGACGCGCGTTAAGATCACAGAATGAAAGCAGACGAAACGAGTTATGAACAATGATAGCGGGAACTGCGGTTGAGATGGCCTGTCCGAAAGGCCAGTTTTGGTGCAGGTGTGTATGAAACACCAGAAGAACGAATGGAGGGTCGGGAGGCCTCTGCTATAATCCCGCGGCGTGAGCGGCCCCAAATTCAAAGCCCCGCACTACATCGTTATTGAAGGGGCCATCCGCGTGGGGAAATCCACGCTGGCGAAGATTCTGGCCGAGCAAATGCATGCCCGGCGGATATTCGATTGCGACGAGAATCCCTTCCTGACGGATTTCTACAATGAGAAACCCGGCGCAGCCTTCCGCGCGCAGATGTATTTTCTTTACGAGCGCCATCGTCGCCTGATGGAAAAGCACCCCGAGGAGGCCGCAGCGCCGATCGTCGGCGACTACCTGTTCGAGAAGGACAAGATTTTTGCCTACCTCAATCTCGACAACGAGGAACTGAAACTCTACGAACACTATTTCGACATGCTGGCACCTTCTGTTCCCGCGCCGGACCTGGTGATCTACTTGCAGGCCAAGCCCGGCGTGCTGCGCAAGCGCGTCTCGAAGAAGGGCGACCCTGCTGAGAAACAGATTTCCGCTGAATACCTGGAAGCGGTGGCGACCGCGTACGAGCATTTCTTCTTCCGCTACTCTGCTTCCAACCTTCTTGTTGTGGATACTTCGGAGATCGATTTCGTCGAGCGGAACCAGGACTTGCAGGAACTCCTCAGGCGGCTGCGCCAGCCGGTGAAAGGCACGCAGTACTTCCTTCCACTTGGGCAGGGCTGAACCCGCCCCGCGCAAGCGGTGTCATGAAATTTTTTTGGGGAGGAGTGAACCGGGGCGGCAACCTAGTTGGTTTAACCGCCCCCGTAAAGCTGGAGAGATTTTCGGATCCCGCGCCAGCCCCAAGAACCGCCTAGGCGGCCTTGTATGGCCCGGTCAAGCGGTGGCGCCAGCGGCCCAGCGCGCGATTGACGGGATGGCTGCGGTGCAGAAACGTGAGCACGGGAGCCCGGCGGACGCCGATTTTTTCGAGCGCCCGGCGAATCCGGAAATCACGACCCGCAGACACCAGCCCCTTCTCGAGAGTATTGATCGCGTCACCGGTTCGCCCCGCCTGGTGGTACACCTCGGCAAGATTCAGGTAGAGCTGCGCGTGGTTGCAACGCATTCCCAGAGCTTCGCGGCACAGTGTTTCGGCGTCGCCAAACCGTTTTTCGGAGAGCGCCGCCAGCAATCCGGTATAGGAGAGATAGAAAGGATTCTTGGGGGCAATTCCGAGAGCGCGCCGGGCATGCAGCAGTGCTTCTTCCGACTGACCGTCGCGTAGATGCTTCAGACATTCCTTGAAATCCGACATGCCAGCATCCGCGGGTGATGTCGTTCCGATCCAGTGGGACATAGGCACCTTCCTTGCAGGGCCCCGGTGAGGGGCGCCACTTCTGGAAGGCTACCGTCCAGCAAAGCCAGGGGGAATAGGTCATGGGGACAGATTTGGTGCTAGTACGCGGCCTGTACTTGGAGACAGGCGAAGCAGGGACTCGAATTTGAGACGCGGTCATTTTGGCGTTTGCAGGTACTGATTGAACCAGGAAATGGTGCGTTCGATGACATCGCGGCTGTGCGCCGGGTTGGCGAACAGATGGCCTTCGTTTTCGTAGATGACAAACGTCGTCGGGACGCCCATGGTTTTCAGTGCATGCCAAAATTCGTAGGATTGCGGCGGCGGGCATTCGCCGTCGTGATCGCCCACCACGATGAGAGTGGGGGTCTTGGTGTTTTTGATGAAAGTGATGGGCGAGCTCTTGGCGTAAACGGCGGGGTCGTCGTAAACCGTAGCGCCAAAATAGGGGATCATCCACTGGTCAATCTGGTTCTCGCCGTAGTAGCTCTGGTAATTGGCCAGGCCCGCGCCGGAAACGGCGGCACGGAAGCGGTTGGTCTGGGTCACAGCCCACATGGTCATGTAGCCGCCATAGCTCCAGCCGGTGACGCCCAGGCGGTCAGGGTCGATGGGCGCTTGTTTGAGGGCCTCGTCCACGCCGCCCATAATGTCGCGGAAATCGCCGTAGCCGAAATCCTTCACATTGGCCTGCGTGAATTTCTCGCCCTGGCCGTAGCTGCCGCGAGGATTGGGAAGCAGCACAAAATATCCGTGGGACGGAAGCCCGAACTCGTAGCGAATGCGGTCCGGCCACTTGGGCTGGGATACGCCCGCCGGTCCGCCGTGAACGCTGACAACCATGGGGTATTTTTTGGCCGGGTCGAAATTGAGGGGATAGATCAGCCAGCCCTGCACATCGCCGATGTCCGTCTTCCAGTGCAGGCTTTTTGCTTCGCCCCATTCCGGATGCATCGCCGCGTTTCGGCGGGTGATCTGCTTCCACTCGCCCACGGAGCCGGCCCAAACTTCGGGTGGCTTCGAGAATGATTCGCGGACGACGGCTGTAGTCTTGCCATCGTTGGCAAAGGAAACATACGGATTGAATCGGCCGAGGGCAAGCGTTTCTGCGCCAGTCCAAAGCTCCGTGAACTTCTGGTTTTTGTCCACACGGGCGACAAACGTCTGGCCGTTTTGAATTCCGGCGGTCAGCAGCGCGGCGGAGTCCGCCGTCCAAGTGATGGCCGTGGCCGTCAATTTCGAATCGGGCATCAGGTTTTGAGCCGCGCCTCCAGCGGCCGGCACGATATAGATGTCGCCGCCCTGGACCGGCTCATCGCTCATCAAGCCGCCGAGGAAGGCGATGGTCAAGCCATCCGGTGACCATCGGGGCGCTGCAATCTGTATGCCTGGCTTTGCCAGAACGTCGTGCATCGCGCCAGTGGCGGCATCGATGCTGAACAGTCCGGCCACGTACCATTCGTCGTCGCCATTTCCCTTGGCTGCGATAACGGTGAGATGCTTCCCGTTGGGCGACCAGTCGAATTCATAGATGTAGGTGTCCGCGGGAGAAATCTGGCGCACAGCCGTGTTAGCAGGATTCACCAGCGTGAGGCGCTGCTCGAGAAACTCCTCAGAGACTTCGCCTTCATCCGGCGTTTCCGCAACGAGCGGGCCGGAGCGCCGCGTGGCATTTTCAATGAACAACATGGCAACGGTTTTGCCGTCGGGTGACCAGCCCGGTGAGGAGAGAAAGCCTTTCAGGTGGGTGAGCTGCCTGGCGGGGCCGGCGGCAGCATCGATCAGGCAGAGTTGCAATTGTCCCTTCTTTGCGGCGTCGGAAAGAAACGCGAGACGCTTGCCATCGGGGGACCAGGCGATGTCGTGCTCTTCGTGCGCGGCTGTGCCGTCGCCGGCGCTGAGGCGCCGGGCCTTGGCTGGGGCGCTCACGTCGGCGATATAGATTGCGGAATCATAGGACGGGGCGCCTCCCGGGCCGGGCAGAGATTCAACCCAGGCGACGCGCTTGCCATCGGGCGAGATTTCCGCCTGCTGAAAATCCTTGGCGTCAAACAGGGCGTGGATGGCGGCATCATTGGGAGAGGTTGCTTTTTTTCCTGGCGATTTCTGCGCCGCGGCGGAATGGGAGACGAGCAGAATTCCTGCGAGAAGCGCGCACACCTGCACAAGTCTGAGTTTCAAGGTAGCTCCAATCTGCCGCATCTGCCGGAGGATTGAGCTCCGGAGGCCCCAGCGGGAGCGGCTATGTTGAGGCTCACTTCCCGGAAAATCAACGATTTTGAAATGAATTCCGTGGCGGGCGTCTGATATATTCCAGCGCGAAAAGAGGACCGATGCGAAGAATGCGAACGTGGATGGCGATTTGTGGTGCAGCGGTGATGCTTCCCGCCCTGGCGGCGCCGCTCGCGGCGCGACAAGCTGCCAGCGACGGCGTCGAGCGAGGCATGTTCCGGCTGCACAAAATGGAGCAGCCCATCGGAGAAGAATCCTACGAGATCAGGCGGAACGGTGATTCGAACGTTGTCACCATGCAATTTCTGTTCACCGACCGCGGGACTCCCGTGCCGCTCGAAGCCACGTTTCGCGGTGCCGCGGATTTGACCCCGGAAGCTTTCAGCATCAAGGGACGAACGTCGCGCGCCACCGAAATCGACCAAGCCGTAGAAGTGTCGAAGGACAAAGTGCGGGTGCGCAATCGCGACAACTGGACGGAAGCCGCTAGGCCGAGCCAGTTTTTCACAATTGCCGGCTACGCTCCCACAACCATGCAGATGTTGATGGTGCGTTACTGGTCGGCGCACGGGTCGCCCGCGGAACTGGCGACATTGCCGGGCGGGCGCGTGAAAGTGGAGCCGGGCGGGAAAGACGTCCTCAAAGTTGACGGAAAAGACGTGACGCTCGAGCGCTACACCATCGAGGGATTGATCTGGGGGCGTGAGACGCTGTGGTTCGATTCCAGAAATAACCTGGTGGCCGCGGTGACGACGGATGCGGAGTTCGACCACTTCGAGGCCATCCGTGAAGGGTACGAGAGCGCCCTGGGCAAGTTCGTAGGCATCGCCGGCGCGGACGGCATGGCCGCGCTCGCGGAAATGTCGAAGAAAATTTCGGGGAGCCGGGCGGAGGTGCTGGCGATTATCGGCGGGACGCTGATTGATGGCACGGGCGGCGAGCCGGTGCCGGATTCTGCCGTGGTCATCGAGAAGGGACGCATCATCGCCGCAGGGCCGCGGGGGAAAGTGAAAATCCCGCACGGCGCAGACAAGGTGGATGCGCGCGGGAAAACCATCCTGCCCGGGCTGTGGGACATGCACGCGCATTTCGAGCAGGTCGAGTGGGGCCCGATTTATCTGGCAGCCGGCGTAACCACGGTGCGCGATTGCGGCAATGAATTCGAATTTCTGACCTCGGTGCGCGATGCCATTCAAAACGGCCGCGGCCTTGGTCCCCGCCTGTTGGTTGCGGGCGTGGTGGATGGGAGCGGTCCGCTGACATTGGCCACCCAGATCGTGGACACGCCGGAGCAGGCGAAGATGTGGGTGGATCGCTACCACGACGCGGGATTTCAGCAGATCAAGGTATACAGCTCGGTGAAGTTGGAAGAAATCCAGGTGATTGCCGAGGAGGCCCACCGGCTGGGCATGACCGTCACCGGGCATGTTCCCCAAGGCCTGGATGCCGACCAGACCATCGAGGCAGGACAGGACCAAATCAATCACATCCAATACGTGGCCAACATCATGCGGCCTTCGATTCCCGCCAACGCGGACAGAAATGAGCGGCTGATGGCGAATGCGAACGTAAAACTGGACTCGCCGGAAGCGCAGAAAGCGCTGGCATTCCTGGTGGAGCACGGGACGGTGGTGGATCCCACGCTGGCTCTCGACGAACTTTATACCGCCAACAACGCAAAGCCCCCGGTGAGCTTTGAACCCGGCGCCAGCAAGGTTGCGCCGGAGCTGGCGGAGCAGCTTTCGCTGAACGAGCCGCCGTCTCCGCGCACGGATTTGCGTCAAAGAGTCTTCGAGAAAGACGTGGAGATTGTGGGCGCGCTGCATCGCGCCGGAGTTCCGGTTGTTGCGGGAACGGATCAGGCCGTGCCGGGACACAGCCTGCACCGCGAGATTGAGCTGTACCTGCAGGCCGGATTCAAACCGATGGAAGCAATCCAAGCGGCTACGATTGTGCCGGCGCGCGCGATGAGCCTGGAGAAAGAACTGGGGACAATTGAACCGGGGAAACGCGGCGACGTGATCATCGTCAATGGAAATCCGCTGGAAGCGATCCACAATATTCGCAAGGTGGAATTCGTGGTGACGAATGGGACGATGTACAACTGCGCCGAGCTGTGGCGCAGTGTGGGGTTCAAGCCCTAGCCGGATCGCTATTCTCGCTGCTACCTCCACATTAACTTCCTGGTGTACAGTCGCGTCACTGAACACGGCCGGACGGACCGGCTCGACCAGCCCACGCCACGAGCCCTTCGCCACAACGGCCGCCTGCAGCGGAGGTACACCATGTCCCAGGCGAGCGATCCAGAGCTTCCCGTCCTGATTACGTTTCCGCCGAGTCTCGACAGCGAACTGAGCCGGTTTCTGGTGACGCACTACGGAGTGGAGCACGTCGAGAAACGGCACACCATGATTTTCTGTTTCTTCTCCACGCTGCGGCATGGAAACACATTGATATTTCCGCTGCTTTACGGCAAGTCGCTGAAGCTGGTGGCGCCGCGGCCGATTTCGGAATATTTCGACGCGCGGTGCGCGCCGGAGTTGGTGCTGTGGCCGAAGGACGAGGCGTTGAAGAATCAGGTGGAGACCGATTGGAATACTTTCAATAACACGCTGGCGTGGGCCACCGCCGATTTCGCCTATTACTACCTGTTGCCGCATCGCGACATCATGATCCGGCCGCTTTCGGAGGGCACGCCCGAGATCGAGCAGAAGGCGGTGACCCGGTTTTATCCGGTGTTTGCGGGCCTGCTGAAATTGCTGCTGCGATTGAGCCGGCAACGGGCGCAGGCGAGCGTGGAGAGCATTCGGACGATTTTTGATGGCGTGGAAGCCCGGCTGAAATCCGGCGCGCGATATCTGGTGGGCAACCCGTTGACAATATCGGACCTGGCTTTTGCCGTGGCGGCCGCGCCGGTGGTTCTCCCTGCCAATTATGGCGGACCGATTCCGGCATTCGAGCAGATGCCCGTGGAAATCCAGGCGGTGGTGAAGGAAATGCGGGCGCGTCCTGCGGGAGCCTATGCGCTCAGAATTTACCAGGAAGAGCGCAACAAGTTCGGATCCGCGCCGGCACCGTCCGCTTCGACCGCGGGGCAAGCCAGTGCTGCGGGCCGCGGAAAGTAGATTTTTTGAGAGCATGGCGGCGTCCGCTACTTGACCACTTCCGATGCGAAGACCAGGCGGATGCCCCGAGCTTCGAGTGCCGGGACGCCTTCGGTGAGCGCGGCGATGGTGGCGGGATGCGGGTGGCCGATGGCGATGGAGAATCCGTCGCGCAGGGCGTCGCGAGCGGCCAGGTCGAGTTGCTGCAGGACCGCTTCGCGGGTGGGCGTGTCGTCGAGAAAAACTTTGCGCGAGGCAGCGCGGACTCCGTCGCGCTCCGCAGTGTCAAACGCCACGGTTGCGGGGGTGGTGCGACTGTCTACAAAAAACAGCCCGCGCTGTCGCAAGGCCGGCATCAGGGATTGCATCAGCGCCGCGTCGGCAGTGGCGCGCGAGCCCTGATGATTATTCGCGCCCACGACGTGAGGCACCGAGTCGAGCATTCCCGCGAGAGCGTCGCCCACCTGCTGCTGCGTCATTCCCACGCGTAATTCAATCTCCTCGGCTTTCGCGCCATTGGCCTCGGATTCCATCGGCAGATGCAGCAGCACCTGGTCGCCGCGACGGAAGGCTTCCTCGGCCACTTCCGCTGAGAGTGGAAGATGAGGAAGGACGGAAACCGTCAGCGGGAACGGCAGCGCCATCAGGCGGTCGGCGGCGGCGCGGTCGTAGCCGATGTCGTCGAGGATTATGGCCAAGCGAGCTTTCGCCGGGCCCTGTTTTGGCGATGATAGCCGGGCGCGCGTGGCAACCGGCGTGACGACGTGAATGGTGTGGGTACGAACGCGATTGAAGGCGTAGTCAAATCGCAGAATGCCGCCGGAGGTGGTGCCGATGATTTCGAGTTTGTGGCGGCGAGCGATCTGGTCGAGAGCTTGGGTGAGCGCGCGGGTCTGCGAAGCGTCCGTCAGGGTGACATAGATATTGTCGGCAGGCGGCGCGCCCGCGGCTTCGTTTACGTAAGACTGGTGCTCCGGGCGGATGGTGATTTCCGTTTTCTTTTGCGTCACTTTTTCCGCGGCGGCCACAACTTCCGAAGTGATGGAGCGGAGCTGGGATTTGGTGAGGGGTTTATTGCCGCACCCGGCCAGGAGGGCGATAGCCGCCAGGAGGAAGCCCAGAACCAATTTGGGGACGGCCGGAGAGCTGGAGCATGGGCAGGGGCGGCGAAAAGGCGAACGAAAAGTCGAAGACGTACTCCTCCTCAATTTGTAACGATTAGAAAGTACCACCGTCGTTTGTTTTGAGCGGGTTATGTGTGGTTCTAATCGCGGAGTGTATCGATTAGAAAGGCAGTTTTTCGGGTCTGGGGGGTAGGGTTCAGTGTGAGAAAGGTCAGCGGCGGTGCCAGGTGAGGGGGCGGGGCGCTGTTTGTGGGGCCGGCGTGGATTTGGATGCTCTCCTGGTCTGATTATTCCCGCCATCCGTCAACTCTCCAGTTCTAGCGTGGCATGAAGAAATGCGGAGCGCAATGGTACTTGATGGAAAATCGAAAAGTGAAAAGGGAAAATGGAAACGGCAAAGCACTTCCAGGCACCGCAGCCGGTCAAAGGTTAGGTGACCCGCTTCAGGCGGCCTTGCGAGCGGGGGCCGGGGCCTGGAGGATCTCGATGGCTTTCTTGATGACGGGATCATCCGGGGAAACGTTCTGGCCGGAGGGCTGATTCTGGTCGTTGAGCGCCGCGGTATCTTCGGCTGTTGGACGCGTCTCGACATTGGGGACCACACCGTCGGCGGGAATTTCCTTGTTGCCGGGAGTGTAGTAATTGGCGACGGTGAGAATGAGCGCCGAGCCGTCGTCGAGCTGGATCAACTTCTGCAAGGAGGCGATGCCAAAGGTGCGGTCGCCAATCGTTTGGCCGCGGTGATTATCGGCGATGGCGGCGGCAAGGATTTCCGCCGGGCCCGCGGTGCTGTTGCCGATGAGCACGGTCATGGGCTCACTCCAGGCGACTTTTGCGGCGTCGGCGGACGAAACGACGGGATTCACCGTCTGCCCCTTGAGCGTGGTGATGGTGCCGGAGGAAAGGAATAATTGCGCGGTGGAGATTCCTTCCGGGATGTCACCGGTGGCGCAGTCACGCAGGTCGAGAATCAGTTTGTGGGCGCCCTGGCGGTCGAGCTGGGAAAGTTTTTCGTGGATCTGTTTGGAAGTGCCGGCGCCAAACGCGCGCACACGCAGGTAAGCGATGTCGCCTTGCAAACGGTCTTCCACCAACTTGGGAGGCGCGAGCTTTGCCAGCGACACTTCCATGTCCTGCGGTTCAGGCTTGCCGCGGCGGATTACCGAGAGTTTCACGATCGCCCCGGGCTCGCCGGTAAGAAGCAGGCGCGCCTGGTCAATGGCCATCTGGCTGGTGGAAAAGCCGGTGATTTTTTCGAGCACGTCGCCTGAGTGCAAGCCGATCTTCTGCGCCGGACTATCCGGAAGCACGGTGATGACGCCGACATAGCCGAAGCGGCGTGTGAGGACCAAGCCGGCTTCGCCCTTGGAGGAGGTCGAACTCCTTTCCTTGTAGTCCTTGTATTCCAGTGGGCTAAGGTAGCCGGATTGGGAATCGAGTGAGTCGAGCAGGCCGTGCAGAGCGCCGCTGGTGACCTGGTGCATGTTGGGGTCGTCCACGTATTGGGTCTGAATTTTTTCCAAGACTTCGCTGTACACGGTGAGAGCGCGATAGGCCTTATCGTCAGAGGAGCGTCCCAGTACATAGCCGGCGGTAACGTAGGCGATGACCAGAACTGAAAGTGCGACGACTATCTTTTTTGCCAGAGAGCTCATCCTGGATTCCTTCTTCCCGCCCCGAGTTACGTTGGATGCACCCGGGCCGGAAAGCGTTCCAACCCGGCGCGGCCTGAAGCCAAGGCCAAATTATAGCATCGGGCCTTCGGGATTAGACGAAAATGCCGCGCGGGGGTTTTCATCGGCGACCAGGGACCGGGCAAACACCACCGAATACGGCTACTTTGACCCGCGCGGATTTTGATTCCAGCCGGGCTTCTTCAGTTGCTGCTTGGCTTTGGCCAGTTCGTTGCGATGAGAGGTGCGTTTGCCGAGCTTCTGGTTGAGGAAACGCTGCGCCATGTCCGTATCTTTGCACAGACCGCCCGCGCCGGGCGAGAGCGGACAAATTACTTGTGGGCAAACTTGTGATGGCCGGAGGGCGGTTCGTAGGAGCCGCTATCCACCACGGGCGTTGCCGCCGTGATATACGTTTGGGAAATGCGGTCCTGCCAGGTGAAATGGTCCTCGTCCCATAGAGCCCAGACGAAACCGAGCATCAGCGTCGCGCCGGAAAGCAGGTAGCCGAAGCTGCGCCATAGGAGCTGGCGGGTGTCCGGCAACGTGCCGTCGAGGCGCACGATGGTCAGGCCGCGAAGCTGCATTCCCGGGGTGGCTCCGGCGAAGGTGGTAAACAGAAAAAAGTATTGCGAATAGAACAAGTAGAAAGCTGCGAGATAGACGATGGCATCTACTTTTTCAAGTTGCAGGTGCCCGCCGAGCGAACGGAATAGGCCGAGAAACACTGCCGTGGTGAGAACCAGGAAAATGGCATCGAGGATTCCGGCATTGCGGCGCTCGGCAAGAGAGGCAACCGGCACAAGCGCGGTCTGGGGACGGCCGCGATCCTCGGCGGCTGTCGAGAAATCGAGCTCCGGCTGAATGTAGATCTCCATCCGCTCCGACTGGCGTGGACGCTGCACAGGGCGGTGCCGGGTGCGCTCCGGAATTTCCTCATCGAGGTCCACTTCCGTAGCGAAGGGCAGCCCGGATTGTGATTCGGATGGATTGTGGCGGTGTCGCCGCGCCCGGTATTCTTCCAGGCGGCGCGTGACTTCGCGGCGCCATTCCGGCTCCTCGGCCGCGGCGGAGACACCCACGGCTACGGGCTCGGATGGAGAGCCATCTTCAACGAGCGGCAGATCACAGAAGGAACACTTCTCGACGTCCTCGAGCAGCAGGGCGCCACACTGCGAGCAGATTCGTATCACTGGTCCGTTTTGCGCTGCGGAGGTTCCAGTGGCGGAACCCGAAAATGCTACCACGGTTGACTGTGTTCGTGGGCAGGCTGCCTGTGAGGGCCTGTCGCCTATCAGCCAACCCCGCGAGATGCAGCCGAGTGGCGCGATTGCCGGGCTGATGAGTGCGTGTTAGGCTCAAGGCTCTTTTTATGATGTTTTCCGGGCTTTCCTAGGCGATGCCGAACGCGACGGTCTTCGAACCTCTCCGCAGTGTGGCAATCCGATTGGCGCTTCTCCTTATTGCAGTTTTGCCGCTGCAGCCAGTAATCAAACAAGCCGCGGCCCAGGCGCAGAAGTATTCAGACTCGCAACCGCAATTACAAAGCGGAAAGGAAACCACTCCTCGCAAAAGGGCGCCGGGAGGCCAAGCTACGCTGGAGGCCGACCAGCAGCGCCAAGTGGGGAAAATCTACTACGCCGACGGCCATGTGGACGTGCACTACGCCAATGCCCGGTTGCGCGCGGATCACGTGGAGTACAACGAGGAAACCCAGGTGGTTTCCGCGCATGGAAATCTGCAACTCGATTACATGACCCAGCACATTGAGGCGGACGACGGGCGCTACGAATTAGCCACCGGCAAGGGCATGTTTCATCACGTGCGCGCCACTTTTGCTCTGCAGCGGCGGCCACTGCCAACTTTGTTGACCAGTCCGAACCCGTTGTACGTGGAAGCAGATGAAGCCGAACGGCTGGACGACCAGACGTATCGGGTGCACGGAGCCTGGCTGACGGTTTGCGATCCGGGCCGCCCCATCTGGAAATTTTATGCGCCGACGGCAACGGTGCGGCTGCAGAAGTCCGTGCGCATTGACAATGGAAACTTTCGATTCATGACCGTGCCGATGCTGTACCTTCCGTATGCGACATTTCCTGCGGAGAAACGCCGGGATTCCGGGTTCATGATTCCCGAGCCGGGGCACAGCTCGCAGAAGGGCTATGTGATGGGAGAGGCGTTCTATTGGGCGCCACTCGATTGGATGGACACGACCATCGGTGTGGATTATTTCAGCCACCGAGGCTGGAGCCAGAAGGGCGAGCTGCGGATGCGTCCGTGGGAGGGTGCCAAGCTGGAGGCCAGCTACTTCGGTGTGGTGGATCGAGGGCTCGAGCAGCAAACCGGGCCAGCTATCAACCAGGGGGGGCACGAAATACATTTCGGCTTCGCTGGGCCGCTGCCGGACGGCTGGCGGCTAGTGGCGGATTTGAACCAGTTGAGCTCGTTGACGTTCCGGCTGGCCTTTGCCGAGACGTTTTCGCAGGCGGTGAACTCCGAAGTGCGCAACACCGCGTTCGTGACCAACAATTATCGCGGGTTCAGTTTCAACGTCGCGGCGCTAAGCTACGAAAACTTTTTCAGCGCTTCGCCGCAATCGACGATCACGCTGCGGACGGCGCCCGAGGGGCGCATCAGCTCCGTGGATCAGGCGCCCTTCTCGCGGCTGCCGATTTATTTTTCATTTGACGTGTTCACCGGGGCAGTACACAAAAGCGAGTCGGTGACGCCATTCGATTCGCCCGATTTTGTGACCCGCAGCGAGTTGGCGCCGACTGTGACGATTCCACTGCATTGGGGCCCGTGGTTGGGTGTGGCTCCCAGCTTCACGCTGCGCGCCACGCGCTACGGCGGTGCATTGCAGAATGGAAACTTCGTCGACAACCCGTTTTTCCGCACCACGGAAGAATTTTCGCTGGATATCCGGCCGCCCACGCTTGAGCGCGTTTGGGGCGGCTCCGAGAGCCGCTGGAAGCACGTGATCGAGCCGGACCTGGTGTACCGCTACGTGACCGGGGTGGACAATTTCGCGCGCTTCGCCCGTTTCGATGAAAACGAAACGCTGACGGACACCAATGAACTGGAATACGGAATCACGCAGCGGCTCTATCACCGCAATGATTCGGGTGAAGTGGAAGAGCTGGTGAGCTGGAAATTGGGGCAGAAATTTTTCTTCGACCCCACGTTCGGCGGCGCGCTGGTGGCCGGGCAGCGAAACGTTTTTCAGACGCTCGATTCGCTGACTCCCTTCGCGTTCGCCATTCAGCCGACCAATTTTTCGCCCATCGTGAGCGACCTGCGAATTACTCCGGGCAAGCGGTTTGACACGCAATTTCGGGTTGATTACGACCCCAAGCGCCAACAATTGAGCGCCATCGGCACGTTGATCAAAATCAAGCCCTACCGCGAGGTGTTTCTCACCCTGGCGCACTTCTCGGTTGTGAACCTGCCCACCCCCCTGTCAGAGAATCCTCCGGGGTTCGTTTTTTCCGGGAGGTCGAACCAGTTGCGTGTGCTGGGCGGCTACGGCGACTTGAACCGGCCGGGATGGAATGCCGCGCTGGGCGCGAGTTTTGACTACACGTTGAACCGATTCCAGAACCAGGTGGCCCAGATTGCCTATAACGGGTCTTGCTGCGGCATTGGGTTTGAATACCGCAGGCTTTCTTTCGGAACTATCCGGAATGAAAACAGGTTCGGAGTGGTGTTCCGTGTTGCGAATCTCGGCTCGGTGGGAAATTTGCGCCGGCAGGAAAAGATTTTCTAGATGGCTCGGGTAAGTTCACCTACCGAATCCGAGTTGGCATTCCTATCCATCGAGCAGGCGGGGAGGCTTCTGCGGAAGCGGGAAATTTCTCCGGTCGAGCTTGTGGACGCTGCGCTGGAGCGCATCGAGCGCGGCAATCCCGGTCTGAATGCGTTTTTGACGGTTGTCGCGGAAGATGCGCGCCGCAAAGCCCGCGCCGCTGAGCGCGAGTTTCACCGCGGGAAAGGGCCCCCGAAATCGCGCGGCCCGCTGTTCGGAATCCCCATTTCCATCAAGGATAATTTTTGGACTCGCGGAGTGCGCACAACCGCGGGCTCGAGAATTCTGGCCGACTTTGTGCCGGAACAAGACAGCGAGGTGGTGAAGAGGCTGGGGCTGGCGGGTGCTATTGTGCTGGGCAAGACCAACATGCACGAGTTTGCCTATGGGATTACGAACGAGAACCCGCACTATGGGGCGGTGCGCAATCCGTGGGCGCGCGAGCGCATTTCCGGGGGATCGAGCGGCGGTTCAGCCGCAGCCGTGGCCACGGGGATGTGCTGTGCCTCCATGGGCACGGACACCGGCGGCTCGATTCGCATTCCCGCGTCGCTGTGCGGAATCGTGGGACTGAAGCCGACGTACAGACTGGTGAGCGTCGAGGGAGTTGTACCGCTCGCAGAAAGTCTGGATCACGCCGGACCGCTCGGGCGCAGCGTGGCGGACGTTTGCATCATGCAGGAAGCGGTCGTGGGGGAATTTCCGAAAGGCGCTACCCGACCGGACCATCGCAAGCTGAGCGAGAGTGTTCCGCGGCGATTGCGGCTGGGCTGGCCACGCGAGTATTTCTTCGACCAGGTGGACGCGGAAGTCCGGCTGGCGGTGGAAGCCGCGGCAACATTTTTCCAATCGCTGGGAGCGCGGATTGAAGAAGTGGCGTTGCCGCATCTGAAGGATTCCGTGGAGCCGAGCACGAATATCGCTTTGGCGGAAGCGAGCCGTTACCACATGTCGCAGGGCTACTTTCCGGCGCGGGCTAAGGAATACGGCGAGGACGTGCGGAAACGGCTGGAAGCTGGGTGTGAGGTGCGGGCCATAGACTACCTGCGAGCGTTCGAAGTGAAGCGCGAAGTGGTGAAGGAATTTGAGGCGGCATATCAACAGGTGGACGCGATCATCGCACCGGCGCTGCCGATTGCCGCGCCGCGGTTGGGAGAAAAAGAAATCTCTGTGGCAGGCGTGAAGGAGACGGTGCGCTCTGCGCTCGTGCGATTGAACCGGCCGGCGAATTTTACCGGCGATCCGGCGATATCGCTGCCTTGCGGGTTCACGCGCGCGGGGCTGCCCATCGGGCTTCAACTGATTGGGCCGCGCTGGTGCGAGGCGCGCCTGCTGGCCATCGCGTTGGCGTATGAACAGGCGACGGAGTGGCACAAGCAGCGGCCGCCGTTGAATTAATCTCCGGGCCAGATTCTTCTGCAATCGCGGGCAGCGCGCCTTTTCTTTCCATCAGCCAACTCCCCGCGGCAAAACCGATTGCACCCACGGCAATTCCCGCCAGGACATCTGCCACATAGTGATACCGACCATAGACCGTCGCAACGCACATGCTCGAGAAAAACGGGAGACAGACCCAGAACAGCCAGCGGCGATAGCGATAGGCAGCAAGCACGGCGACCATGGAGCCGGCCACGTGCGCGGATGGGAATGCGGCGCCATGGACGCGAGCGAAGCGCTCGATGAGATCAATCGTGGTGGTGAAGTAGCCGGCGGCGTGCGGCTGCTCCGGCAACGAGGCCAAGGTGTGGAAGGGGCTTTCGATGGGGAACAGAACAGCGATCACGTAGACGGAGTAGTGCGCTACGGCAGTCGAAACCATCACGTTCCAGTAAGCCAGGCGATCCCTTTGCGAATAGAGAATGGCGGGCAGCAGCACGAGATAGAGGAAGTAGGTCATGTAGGAGAGCTGCATGAATTCGTTCATCGCCGGACTGGAGAAGCGCGCGAGCCACAGGGCTGGATGCACACCGGCAAACCCGAAGTCGAATTCGATGAGCCAGCGATCAAACCAGCCGGGGAAAATCAGGTGCACCAGGCCACCGAGCTCCTCAAAGAAGGCCACGTAAAGCGGCAGCGGATACCAGTGACGCAGGAAGCGCAGGACCCGGCCCTCCGAATGTGCCGCCGACCAACACAGACAAATGATTCCCAGGCACAGCCAGGAATGCACGACGACGTACATCCCGGCGTGCGCGATGTGGCGATGGAAAATCTCCAGCATGGTATTGAGCCACGCGAGGTAGCCGAACGTGACCCACTCGAACGCACCGCAGGCGCGCCACATTTCCGCGAGACCGGCGGTGAAAGGCTGCGGTTCCGTGAGCGGATTATCGGGTGGCAACTGCGGCAGACGGTTCATTGGATTCCGTTTGGAGTGAGCATGACGGTTGCCGGATGTAATCCTGCAGCTTGGAGTGAAGTCCATCGGGATATGGGCCAGCCGCGCTGGCGAGCCGCGCGGAGGAGATCTGTTGTTGGATTCACCGCAAGACGCTGCCCGGCGAGTTCGAGCAAAGGAATGTCGGAAGCGTCGTTGCCGTAGTCGAAGCTGCGAGAAAGATCGAGGTGGTGATGAGCGGCCTGCGCGATGGCGGCGCGAGCCTTGGCCCAACCGCTCATGTGCTCGCCGGCAAGCCACCCGGTCCAGATGCCGTCGATCGCGTCGAGTTCGGTGGCACAAATGTCCGCGGGGCACGGAAGATGGCGCACGATTTCGAGGGCGAGCGGCGCGAGAGTCCCGCTGACGAGAATCACGCGGTGGCCCTGTGCGTCATGCCAGACGAGGCGCGCGATTCCATCGGTGCAGAACACCGGCGGACTCATTTCGAGTGACCGCGCCCACTCCTTGACAAGGGAAGTCGGCAATCCGGCGAGGTAGAGCTTGTTGCCCTCGAGAGCAGCCGTGCGGTCACGAAAAATATTTCGCGCACACTGGCCCAGCCAACGCGCCAGATTCGCGCCGCTGATTTCATCGCGCGCAAGCAGCCAGCCGATGAACCGCCACTCGAGCGAGGGCGCCGGAAGCAGCGTGCCATCGAGATCGAAGAACGCGCCTATTTTTTCCGCCGAGGTCATCGAGTGATCTCCACGGCGACACGCGCGGGAGTTTTTTCTGCGGCTGCGAGATAGCGGCGACCTTCCCATAGGACCGGAATCGCCCGGAGGACGCAGAATGCAACTGTGGCGGCGACCAGCGCTTGTCCGGCACCGGTAAGCAAGAGACGCGTGGACGACGGAATCCATTCGGCGGGTACGTGCGGCAGAGGCAGCAGCAATCCGAGGTAACAGAAGCAGAGACATTTCAGAGTGGCGTATGCGGCGCGACTGGCGCGCGATGCCACCAGGAGTTTGCCCCACCAGGTTTCCAGCATGGAATTCCGGCCAAAGCCGGAGCGCCCGTCGCGCGCGGCCAGGCTGCGGAGAAAATCGGTGAGCGTGCCGCGGATGAAGAAGAGCACCGGCACCCACAAAGGGACCAGGCCGGCGACGGCGAAATAAGTGAAAAACAAATTTTCAACAATGCGGTCGCCGAGGATGTCGAGTTGCGCGCCGAGCGGGGTGGCCAGGTTGCGCGTGCGGGCCAGATAGCCATCCACGCCGTCGAGAGCGATGGCAGTAATGGTTAAGAGCACGGCCAGCACATCCGCCACGAAATTTTTTCCCGCAAGCGTGAAGAACGCAACTGCGGCGAACGCTGCGGCGACTCGCGCGGCTGTTACCTGGTTGGGCGTCATGGCGGCCTCCTTCGAAGAAGAGCTAACGGGCCCGCGACCGCTTGCGGCAAATTTCTTTGCCGTTCCCGGCTCCAGCGAGCGGGCCCGCGCTGCGGGGAATGGCATGCGGCATGCCAATGGTCAGGTTGAGAAGTCTCCAGCGTTTTCAATGGCTTATGAGTGAGTGCGCGGGAAAGAAAAGTTGCAGAGCGGCGGGTTTGGGCGACACCTGGCGGGGTTCGCCTCGCCTGCAAAGCGGCACAAATATGGCGAGCGCGCGTCTAAGGGATGTGGGAAAATTGTTCGTCGCGGGCGAACCCAAACACCGGAAGAACATCTAATAGGCGCGGGGCAAGCGTACATCGACCGATGGAAGTCTCCATATTTGCGGCGTTCGTTGCGGGACTGGTTTCCTTCCTGTCGCCGTGTGTGCTGCCGCTGGTGCCCGGATACATTTCCATGCTTTCGGGAATCGGCGTCGAGCAACTGAAAGAGGGGCAGGCGCCGCGGGCCGGACTGCTCGGTTCGGCGCTCGCGTTCGTGCTCGGCTTCTCGATTGTGTTCATCACCTTCGGGGCGTCGGCCAGCGCGGTGGGGTCGTTCCTGGTGCGCAACCGTAATCTTCTTGCACCGCTTGCCGGAGCCTTGATTGTTCTCTTCGGGCTGCATCTGGTGGGCTTGCTGGCGAAAATTACAGTGCGGGTCGGGCTTGTCATTGGCGTGATCATGGTGGCCCTGGGAGTAGCGCTAAGCTTGCGGCCCGGACTGCTCGGCGCATCAATCAAAGCCGTGCAGGTGTACGCGCTGTCCGTGATTTTTTTGCTGGGGCCTTCGATGACTCGCTGGCTGAACCGCGACGTGCATTTCCGCAATATGGGCGGGAAGCCCGGCGCGCTGAGCGGATTTCTGATGGGGTTTGCTTTCGCGTTCGGATGGACGCCGTGCATCGGGCCGATCCTGGCGAGCGTGCTGGGGATTGCCGCTACGCGCGAGACGGTGAGCCAGGGAGTTTTTCTGCTGGCATGCTACTCGGCGGGCCTGGCGATTCCGTTTCTGCTTACCGCGCTGGGCATCGGCGGATTTTTGAAATTTTACCAGCGATTTCGCCGCTACCTGCACACGGTGGAAGTTTTCAGCGGAGTTTTGCTGCTGGCGGTGGGCGGGCTGGTGTTCTTCAACCGGCTGACCTGGCTTTCGGGTAAGCTGACATTCTTGAACAAGTTTTCGTTGTGACGGGAGTATTGCGAATGAAGAAGTTTCGGATGGTCCTGACGGTTTCAGCGCTGCTGGCGACAGTGGCGACGAATTTTGCCGGGTGCAACGGGAAGCCGTTTTTCTCCAAGGCCCTGGCGCAGCAACATGAGGACGATTCAAAGAAGGATTACCCGAACGCGCCGGATGTGACCTTCAAGGACCTGCAGGGCAAGGACGTGAAACTGACGGACTTCAGGGGCAAAGTTGTGGTGGTGAATTTCTGGGCCACCTGGTGCGAACCCTGCCAGATCGAGATTCCGTGGATGATTGGCTTCCAGCAAAAATATTCGGAGAAGGGTTTCACCATGCTCGGCGTGGCGATGGACGACGAAGGCAAGAGCGTGGTGGCACCGTTCGTCGAGAAATCGCAATTCGACGTGGACGGCCAGAAGTTACCGATGAATTATCCGATTGTGATCGGCAATGACGATCTCTCCGCCAAATTCGGAGGATTGATCGGGTTGCCGACTACCATCGTGGTCGGACGCGACGGAAAAGTGCACAAGCGCTTCCTGGGACTGGTCAGCCACGACGATCTGGAGAAGGAAATCAAAAAACTGCTGTGACGCCCGGGGCACCGGGCGCGGTGGCGCATGATTCTTGCCTCGGCTCTCACAACTGCGGTAACCTGCCAACGCCATGATGGACGAGCACGAATTCCAAAAAAAATGCGATGCAGCCTTTGAGAGCTTGCGCAAACGGCTGGGCGAGCTGGAGAGCCAGCACGAGTTCGAAGTCGAAGGCGGCAGCGGAAAGCTCGAAATCGAGTTCGAGGATGAGGACGAGACGCGCTTTGTCATCAGCCCCAACAGCCCGGTGCGGCAGATCTGGATATCGGCGCTGACGACGAGTTTCAAGCTGGGCTGGTCGGAGCAGGCCAACGCGTTCGTGCTGGACAAGACCGGCGAGACGTTGAATCAAGTGATGAGCCGGATCCTGAGCGAACAACTTGGCGAGCCGGTGCACGTCTAACCGCGCATGCGATCCCTACTAAGTGTTGTTGCAAACGCGTTAGTCCTGCTTGCCTCAGGAAGCAGTCATGCAATTCTTCAGGATAGCTCGGGGCTTCCCGATCCGTCGGCAATCGTGAAGTCACAGACCTACGTTTCACTGGAACCAACGCCACGCGGGAAAGAGTTTCAGGCCGCCGTGGTGGTTGAAATTGCGCGGGGCTTTCACATGAATTCACATCAGCCGAGCGAGTCGTACCTGATTCCCACGACGCTCGCGGCTGAAATTCCCGCGGGAATCAAGCTTCTCGCCACCATTTATCCCCCCGGCAAGCTTGAGAAATTCGCGTTCTCTCCTACCAAGCCGCTCGATGTTTACACCGGCAGCGTGACGCTGCGGCTGCGCCTAGCGCTGGCATCGGATGCGCCGGTCGGACCGATGACGATTCCCGCGAAACTGCGGTATCAGGCCTGCAATGATGTGGCGTGTCTCCGGCCGGTGACGGTGCCCGTCAATATTCAGCTGAAAGTGGCGGAGGCGGGAGCGAAATCGCAGGCTGCGCACGTAGATATTTTTGGCGCGGACAATTCTTCCCCGAAAAAGTAAGCAACCCTTGGAATTAGCGCGAAGCGAGGAAAGGAAGCGCGCGGCGGAGTCGTGCGAGGACGCGATCCTTGCCGAGAACGGCCATGGTTTCGAACAAAGGTGGCGCCACGGCGCGTCCGACGATGGCGACGCGGATGGCGTTGATGAGCACGCCGGCCTTGACGCCTTCCGCGGCGGCGAGGCTGCGGACCGCTGCGTCGCAGGCATCATGATTCCAGTCGGCGAGCGGGGTTAGGACGTCCACTAGCTTCGCGAGCATTCCGGGAACTTTTTCGTCCCTCCAGTATTTCTCAACGGCCTCTGGTTCGTAGTCGAAGTCATCGGTGAAAAACGCGCGGGCCCAATGCGTGAAATCCGGGAGCAGGCGGGTGCGCGGACGAATCAAATCCACGGCTCGCGCGAACCAGGCGCGATCGCGACTGGCCTGCGAACCCTCCCACAGTCCTGCGCGCTTCAATTCGGCTTCGACGTAAGGCAACAACCCCTCGACCGGCGGCTTCTGCAGATATTGCGTGTTGAACCATTCCAGCTTGGCGCGGTCGAAGACTGCATTCGTCCGGCTGATTCCAGACAGCGAGAACCGATCGATCAATTCATGGGTGCGCAGGAATTGGGAATCGTCACCGGGAGACCAGCCGAGCAGCGCGAGAAAATTCTGGAAAGCCTCGGGTAGAAAGCCTTCATCCGCGTAGGAACCGACGCTGGTGGCGCCATGACGCTTCGACAGGCGGGTACGATCCGGACCGAGGATTAGAGGAACGTGGGCAAACAGCGGGGGAGTAGCTCCGAGCGCCTGGTAGATCAGAACCTGCTTGGGAGTGTTGGAGAGATGGTCAGCGCCGCGGATGATGTGCGTAATGCGCATGTCAATGTCGTCCACCACGACGCTGAGTTGGTAGGTGGGCAGGCCATTGGAACGAAGGAGCACAAAATCTTCGATATCCGCGTTCTGCACTTCGCGCGGGCCGAAGACAGCGTCTTCGAATTTCGTAGTTCCCGTCCGTGGCGTTCGAAAACGAATGGCGCGGGGGATGCCTTCTTTTTCCTTGGCAGCACGTTCGGCATCGGAGAGGTCGCGGCAGGGACAAACCGGCAATTTCGTCTGTTTTGTGCCCTCATCGTCACCGTCGCCTTCGTGCTCTTCGGCGGCATCGCCACCGGCGTAGGAGGCGGGTTTGCAGTAGCAGGCAAAGCCTGCGCCGCTTGCCAGCACCCGCTCGGCGGCAGTGCGGTACATTTCCAGGCGCTGCGATTGGAAGAAAGGGCCCTCATCCCACTCGACGCCCAGCCACTTCAGGGCCTCCAAAATGCCATCAACCAACTCGGGTTTATTGCGCTCAACGTCCGTGTCTTCAATACGCAGCAGCAGGGTGCCGCCTTCATGTTTGGCGTACAGCCAATTGAAGAGCGCAGTTCGGGCGCCCCCCACGTGGAGATACCCCGTCGGGGAGGGGGCAAAGCGAACGCGCGGCTTTTGCGTCGAGGTCATTCAGTCTGATTCCCTCCTGGTAATTGAAATTATCAATAGTAGCGGAACGAATCGGCAAAATCGAGCCGGACACTGGGGAAGATGATGAAATGGCGGGATTTGGTACCTGAGTACTGTTGACCCCGACGTCTGCCCCAGGCACATTATTTATGAGGGTAGAGGTGTCTGGTCCCGGCCTATTTCTCGGTAGCCGCAGGGAGTTCCCCGGGCATTGACCTGCAAGCAACTTGGCTGGACACGCCGCCGGACGATTATAAATATTCTGCTATTCTCGGAAGAAGTCCGCAGTGCCAAGGACGTGGAGCGTTGAGTTGTTGAGCCATGTGGACATGAGCCCAGTCGTGCTCCTGGCAAGCTCTATTCTGCTCGCCGCGTTCTTCAGCTACGTCTATCGGCAGAAGCGGCAGGAATACTTGCTGGCCTGGGCGGCGGGCTGGTTGCTGATCGGCCTTCACTTCCTGAGCCGGCTGGTTGGCGCACCCCAAAGCGCCATCAAGTGGGTCGACGCGCTGAACGAATGGCTGCTGGCCCTCGCCGCACTCTCCTTCCTCTGTGCCGCCAGATTGTACGCGCGCCTGAGTCTGCAGATTCGCTGGTTAATTCTTGCAGCCGCGGCCATGGCCGTATGGGCTCTGGCCGCGGCGAACAGGTGGATTGAAGCTCCGTTGGGGCTGGGTGTGGCGCTGGTGTTTTTCGTCGTTGCGCATACATTCTATGAAGAAGGCCGCAAGCAGGAATCCCGCACCGATTTCTTGCTGGCCATTGTGTTTGTTGCCTGGGGACTGCTGCGGCTGACCACCGTATTCCAGCGGCGGCTGGGGCCACTTGCCGGAGAAGACCTGGTCCCGCTCGTATTACTTCCACTGCTCTTCTCGGGCATTTTGATGTTGATGGCCGTGTATGAAGAAGAGCGGCGCCGCGTGGAGCGCAACATGGTAGCGCTGACGAACCTGAATCTTGCGACCTCCAGTTTTGTGGGCGGCGAAATCCAAAAGATGCTGGCGCAGGCCCTCGACCGGGTCTTAAATGTGGTGCGGATTCCGGCCGGGGCGTTGGCGTTGCACTATGGCGAGGCCGACGGGCCCACATCGATCGTCGTCACCGGTCTGGGCGACTCATTTTGCTCGACGATACAGGAAAACAATCTCGACAAATATATTGTCAACCTTGTCGCGCGGCTGGGCGGCATCGTGGTGTTGCGCGATCTGTGGCGCGACTCGCTGTGGGAAGCACTGGAAAAAGAAGATTCGTTCCGGCACGTGCGCAAAATGCTGCTGGGCCAGGAACTGCGCACGGTGGTGGGAATCAGCCTGCAGGCCAAGGAACGCGTCTTTGGCGTGCTGCTGCTGGGCACGCCGGACAACCGCAGCTTCACGCCGGCGGAGCGACGCCTGCTGCTGGCGCTGGGCCACCAGATTGGCGTGGCGGTAGAGAACAGCTACCTGATCCAGCAGACATCGCGGCGCAGCGAAGAATTGCACATCCTCAACGAGATCGGCCGGGCGCTAAGCTCGACGCTCGAGCCGGACATCCTGTTCGAGCGGATTTACTCGGAAATGCGCCGGCTGCTGGACGTGAACAGCTTCTTTATCGCGTTTCACGACAGCAAGCACGACGAAGTCCGGTTTGAGATTGAAGTGCGCAGCGGCGAGCGAGGGCCGAAACGCAAACGTGCGTCTGGAAATCATCTGGTGGAATACCTGGTTCGCACCCGCCAGCCGTTGCTGATCCGCGACCATTATTTAGAGGAAGCCAAGCGGTTGGGGTTCGAGCCGTTGCAGCAGGCCGGTTCCATTTGCGCTGTGCCGATGATCCTGTACGACAAAGTCATCGGGGTGATGGCCGTGCACAGCGCGCAGGAACGGGCGTTTGACGAAGGTCACGTGGAATTGTTGCGCGTTCTGGCCAGTGAGGCGGGCATCGCCATTGAAAACGCCCGCCTGTTTGCCGAGGAACAGAAAAAATCGCGCCAACTGACGCTGCTGAACAACATCTCGCGGCATGCCATCACGACACTCAATCCCGACGACATGCTGGCAAAGATTGCCGAAGAAATTGAGAACGGGCTGACTTACGACCACATCGGCATCGCCATTCTGGACTACACTACAAAAGAACTGATCATTCAGGCAGAGGCCGGGCACCGCCGCGATGCCATGGGCCGGCGCATCCTTCTCGGTGAAGGGCTGGTGGGCCAGGTGGCGCGTAGCGGACAGATCGCCCTGGTTCAGGAAGTGAACAACACATCTCCCAGAACTGTGCTGACGGACTCAGTCTCTGCGATAGCGCTTCCGATCACCTACGGCGAGCATTTGCACGGCGTGCTTTATGTGGAATCGTCCGAGCGGTGTGAATTCCCGGAGCAGGAAGTTTTGCTGCTGCGCACGCTGGCGGACTTGTTTGCCGGAGCGCTGCACAACGCGCTCACTTTCCAGAAGGCCCAGGAACAGGCCATCACCGACGGCCTGACGGGAGTGAAGACGCATCGCTACCTGATGGAGGCGCTCTCTCAGGAGTGGAAACGTTCGACGCGCGCGAACCGCCCCTTCGCGCTGGTGCTCATGGACCTGGACCGCTTCAAATTTGTGAACGATTTCTACGGGCACCTGGAAGGCGACGTGGTGCTTCAGCGCGTGGGCCACATTTTGGAGCAGAACTGCCGCCGGTCGGACGTGGTGGCGCGCTACGGCGGCGACGAATTCGTCATCCTGATGCCGGAAACGACCGTCGAGCAGGCGCGCCAACTGGCCAGCAAGCTGCGCGGCTGGGTGGCATCGGACCCGCTGCTGCGCGACAAAAACATTACCGCCAGCTTCGGCATCGCGGGATTCCCGGTGCACGGTTCCACGCCGCAGGAACTGATTCAGGTGGCCGACTCCTCGATGTACCTTTCGAAGCACCAGGGTGGCAACTCGGTATCGAGCGCGGAGCAAGGCGACCCCAACGAAACCAAGCGCTGGAAGAAGGATGTCCTGGAAGCGTACCTGGGCGTCACGCTTAAGCGGCTGTTTTCGACCGGGCCGGAAGCGTTTGAAGAAATCTATCGCCGGTTGGAACAATTCACGCGCTCGTTGACCGAGCAGGGCGGAGGTAGCACGGCGACCGAACTGCCTCCGGCTGTCGTTGAGACGGTGACATCACTCGCGCTGGCGATCGACGCCAAGGACCATTACACCCAGGGCCATTCGCAGAAAGTGTCGGCCTATGCAGTGATGATCGCCCAGTCGTTGGGAATGGAGCCGGATGAAGTGGAAGAAGTGCGGCTGGCCGGACTGCTCCACGACATCGGCAAAGTTGGAATTCCGGAGCCGATACTGAATAAATCCGGCCCGCTCGATGCGTCCGAATGGGAAACCATGAAGACGCATACGGAGTTGGGCGCAAAAATTCTCGAGCCGCTCGAAGCCATGAACCGCATTCGCCTGATGGTCCGCCATCATCACGAATTCTTCGATGGCACGGGATATCCGGATCACCTGGACGGCGAGCAGATTCCCCACGGCGCGCGACTGATTGCCATTGCGGACGCCTACGACACGATTACCTCTGAACGCACTTACAAGAAGGCGCGCACACCCGAAGATGCCTTCATCGAGCTGGAACGCTGCGCCGCCAACCAGTTCGATCCGGAGCTCGTACGGGTCTTCATCGAGACGATGCGGCGCGCTCCGCGGCCGACGGTCGAGGTCGGCGTGGCTGCAGCCGGCCGGATCGAGAACACCTCCCACTAGACGGAAACACGCGCTCCCGATAGAGTCTTTAGCGGGGAATTCATCTCCATTCATTCAGGGAGCAGCCATGCAAACAGCCACCGTAAAATGGTCGGGCGACGACCAATTCCTTGCCACCATGCCCTCCGGCTGTACCGTTCAATTCGAAGCTGGCAGCACGCACGAGCACGGTCCCGGGCCGATGGAGATTCTGCTGGGTGCCTTGGGCGCGTGTACTTCGGTTGACGTGGTCAGCATTCTCGGAAAGAAGCGCCAACGGCTTGAGTCCCTGGAGTTGAGCATTTCGGGCGAGCGCGCCGCTGAGCCGCCCAAGGTGTGGACCAAGATAGAAATTGTGTACCGCCTTTCTGGAAAGCTGGAAGAAAAAGCAGTGCGTGACGCCATCGAGCTGAGTGAGAACAAGTATTGCTCTGTTGCAGCCATGCTCGGCAAGACCGCCAAAATCACCTACCGGTACGAGATTCTTCCGCCGAATACGTAGGAATTGCCGCCGCGAAGACTGTTTTACTTGTCACCCCGGCGCGCGATTGCATACAATCTCGCACTATTCCCTTTGCAACGGAGAGTTTAATGGGCAAGCGGATCGCCGCAAAAATCACCGCCGTGGCCGGATACGTTCCACCGCGCGTGGTCACCAACGCGGACCTGGAAAAGATGGTGGACACGAACGACGAGTGGATCCGCACGCGCACGGGAATCCGTCAACGCTACTATGCTGATCCCGGCGTGGCCACTTCTCACCTGGGAACGGAGGCGGCGAAAAAGTTGCTGGCGGCCAAGGGCGTGAAACCCGAAGAGATCGAATTGATCGTCCTTGGCACGGTGACGCCGGACATGTTTTTTCCTTCGACTGCCTGCCTGATTCAGGACCGGCTGGGCGCGAAAAATGCGTGGGGGTTTGATCTTTCGGCGGCGTGTTCCGGATTCGTATACGCGCTGACGGTGGGAGCGCAGTTTGTCGGCGCGGGATCGCATAAGAAAGCGCTGGTCATCGGCGCTGATGTGATGACCTCCATCCTGGACATGAAGGACCGCGCCACGTGCGTGCTGTTTGGCGACGGCGCCGGTGCCGTCCTGGTGGAACCGGCGGCATCCGATTCGGAAGGCATCATTGATTTCATGAATGATGTAGACGGCTCCGGAGGCTCCTGCCTGTTTATGCCCGCCGGAGGCTCGTTGCATCCGGCCTCTTGCGAGACGGTTGAAAAGCGCATGCACTACGTGCACCAGGAAGGGCAGCAGGTGTTCAAGTATGCGGTGCGCCGGATGAGCGAGGTCGCTGCGCATTTGCTCGAGCGCAACGGTTTTACCGGAAACGACCTGGCGCTGGTGGTGCCGCACCAGGCGAATCTGAGGATTATCCGCGCCATGCAGGAGCGGCTGGGGGTGGACGACTCGAAAGTTCTGGTGAACATCGACCGCTTCGGGAATACGACCGGGGGCACGATCCCGCTGGGGCTGATGGACGCGCTCGATCAGAAGCGCCTGCGCAAGGGAGATCTGGTGCTGCTGATTTCCGTGGGGGCGGGCTATACCACGGGGGGAATTTTAATGCGCTGGGCTTACTAGAAGATTTCGTTCAAGGCCGCCGCGGAAACCACAGAATCATCATCGCAATGCCTGCAATGTAAAACGGAAGGCATTGCAGGGATGTACCTCCGATGAATCGCAATGCAAAGCCGAAAGGTACAATAGACTCCGCTAGGACAAATGAAAGAATATTTCCAAACCGCCAACGAGCGAGGGCGAATTGATCTTCGGGTTTCGTCCTCAAAATCTCTGCGGCAGTCGCCAGCATCCATATCCGGAAGTAGAGGGCAATTCCAGCTATAAGCAGACCGTTGACCAGAAATCCGACCCATATCACATGGACGTCGTGCGGTTCATGATGTGAAAAAACTTCGGCCATAAAAATGTTGAGGAGAGCGGCCAGCAGAAGCACGGCATGGAGGATTCGGCCTGCGCGGATAGTGCTGTCGAGCTTGAGGACGAGCTGTGGCATGAGCGGGGTGGGCTCCACAGGTCGCACGGATTTTGCCCCGAACTACCGCTCGACGCAAGGAACTTGGAATAGTGACGGTGCAATGGCGTAAATGGGGGAGCGACGACTAGAAGGAGCGAGCTTCGGCGGCGAGCGCCTGATTGCGCTGCATGTGTTGGGACAGAACAACGCTTGCATACCGGGTGCACAGCGCCATTTCACGTTGCGCCCAACCCTGGTTGCCTGACCCGGTGAGGTTGCTCAGGAATTGCAGGAAACTGTGATAGAGGCGCACCGAGCCCAGACTGGTGCTGGTTCCCGACTGCACTTCAGGGCAAAGCCGTTGGTAGGCGGCAATGTCCTCGAAGCCCTTTGATTCCAGTGAGTTACAGCAGTCTTCGGCGACGACTTGGAGCAGGCCTGCGCGCCATGTAAACACGGCGAACTGGACTAGCGCCGCGACTGAAATCACGAGAATGAAGGATGCAACTAGCATTTTCCTGACCCGCATACAAGTGTGCCGGTAACGAACGCGGGCAACAATAGAACGACGGTACTGCTGTTCCGCGATGGAGAAAATGCACCCGTGCCCTGATCGCACGGGAACTCCGGATGGTTCTTCTGTGGCCGCATTTTTTCGTCCATAATGGCGACAGGCCGAAAAGCTGCACATCCGGCTTGATGGAGAGATGACGAAATTGCGAGCCGTGGTAACAGGCGGTGCAGGGTTTCTCGGGTCACACCTGTGCGACCTGCTGCTGGAAAAGGGTTGGGAAGTCCTGTGTCTCGACAACCTGGTCACGGGCAGCGATTCCAACGTCTCGCACCTGCTCTCTCATCCGCGGTTCCGGTTCGTCCGTCAGGACGTGACTCGCTACATTGAAGTACCGGGACCGGTGGAGGCTGTGCTGCATTTTGCTTCGCCCGCCAGCCCGCCCGACTACCTGCGGCTTCGCATCCAGACGATGAAAGTCGGGGCGCTCGGGACGCACAATGCACTGGGCCTGGCCCTCGCGAAAAAGGCGAAATTTCTGCTGGCGTCAACTTCAGAGTGCTACGGCGATCCGGAAGTCAGCCCTCAGCCGGAGACCTATTGGGGCCGCGTGAATCCCATCGGCCCGCGCGGCGTATACGACGAGGCCAAGCGGTTCGCCGAGGCGTTGACGATGGCGTACCATCGCTCCCATGGAGTGAGTACGCGCATAGTGCGCATCTTCAATACCTACGGACCGCGCATGCGGTTGAATGACGGGCGGGCGCTGCCCAATTTTCTCTATCAGGCACTGAGCGGCGACCCGATCACGGTGTACGGCGACGGCAAACAGACGCGCAGCTTCTGCTACGTTTCGGATCTGCTGGAGGGAATTTACAGGCTGCTCGAATCGGAAGAGCACGAGCCGGTGAACATAGGCAACCCGCACGAAATTACCATTCTCGAATTTGCCGAGCGTGTGCGAAAGCTTGTCAGCGCGAGCGCACCCATCGTCTTCCAATCACTGCCGCAGGACGATCCCAAGCAGCGCTGCCCTGACATCGGCAAGGCGCGGCGACTGTTGCATTGGGAGCCGAAGGTGAACTTGGAAGCGGGATTAAGACTTACGTACGAATATTTTCGCGAGAAAGTGGCGCACGCCGATCCTGCGCGCTGATTGCGTCCCCGTGTACGCGGTTTACCGGCACTACTCTGGGCGTCCAACGGAAAAATACTCGAAGCCAAGAGTCTTCATCTGGGCGGGCGAGAGAAGATTGCGGCCGTCGAGAACCAGCGGCCGTGCCATGGCCTGCCGGATGCGCTCCCAATCGAGCTGCCGGAACTGGCCCCATTCCGTGGCAATTACCAATGCTTCGGCATCCTCCGCCGCCTCGTAAGCTGACGCGGCGAATTCCACCTGTGAAAGAATTGCGCGTGCCTTCTCCATAGCCTCCGGATCGTAAACACGGACCCGCGCCCCGTCGGCCAACAGTTGATTGACCAAATCAATGGCCGGGGCAAAGCGCACATCGTCCGTATTGGGCTTAAATGCCAGGCCCAAAACTCCGATTTTTTTCCCTTTGACCACCCACAGGGCGCGACGGATTTTTTCAACGAAGCTGTCAATCCTGCGGCGATTGATCTTCTCCACTTCCTTGAGCAGGTTGAAATTCACGCCGGAGCGTTCGGCGAGGTGCACAAACGCTTGGAGATCTTTCGGCAGGCAGAACCCGCCGAAACCAAGTCCAGGATACAGAAAACTCGAGCCGATCCGCGGATCCATTCCAACCGCGCGCAGGACTTCCTCAATATCGGCGCCGAGCCGCTCGGCCAGATCCGCGACCATGTTGGCGTACGAAATTTTCAGTGCCAGGAAGGAATTCGAAGCATGCTTGATCAGCTCCGCGCTGTTGATGGTGGTGACCAGCCACGCCGGGGCCGGCGCCTGGGGACACGCGGGAGCGTGCACCGGGCAGTTGAATTTGCGCTCAAGAACGGGGCGATAGATTTCTTCCAGCAGCCGCTCGCTTTCCTCATCCTCCACGCCCACAACGATGCGGTCCGGATGAAGAAAATCGCCGACCGCTGTGCCTTCTCGCAAGAATTCCGGATTCGAGGCCACGCGAAATAGCATGCCGCCCTTCCTGCCGTACACAGAGAGCGCACGCTTTAATTCCTGGCCGGTCTGGGCCGGGACAGTGCTCTTTTCGACTACCAGCTTGGGGCTGCGCGCCGAAGTGGCCACCATCCGCGCGACGTGGTCAATGGCGCTCAGGTCGGCATCTCCGTTTGGCAATGGGGGAGTGCCCACACAGATAAACACAGCTTCACCGAATTCCACGGCCTTCGAAGCGTCCAGACAAAAGCTCAGCCGCCCCGCCTGGCGTGCTTTGGCGATGACTCCGTCCAGGCCCGGCTCGTAGATTGGCAGGCGGCCGGATTCGAGTGTGCGCAATTTCGCCTCGTCGCTGTCAGTGCACACGACTTCGTGGCCGATTTCCGCCAGGCATCCGCCGGTCACCAGGCCAACGTAGCCCGTGCCAACCACTGAAATCTTCAACGGGAACCTCCGGAGAGAGAAAGTCATCGAAAATTGCAATTTGCCGACTAACAATCTTCCTATACGGGCAGCCGCGCGCCAAGCCAATTCTAATATGGCATGCGAGGGACATTTGTTAATGGGACATTTGGTAGTAGAATGCCGCCACGATTACGGAGTAGAACGCTTCGTCTGCGGGAATTCTGAAGGCAGGTGGAATGGAAATCCTCTGGCCCGCGATCGGCATTTCAATCATCGTGGTTTTTGTCTTCTTTGTACTGGCGCAGCACTGGCAGCGAATCCTTCGTCACCATTCCTGGACAATCCGCCGTCTTACTGCGCGCTTGCAGGAGCTGGAAGCGGTCGGCGACCCCGAGTTCCGCCGCCGGCTTGGCCAGGCGTTGCCGTCACCGCTCGAACAGGTCTTAAATTTCTCGCTTCGATTGGACGACCGGTTCTGGCGCGACACGATTTGCACTTCCGCAGAAGACCTTGCATTCATCCGGGCGTTCGGAAGTTTTCTCGGATCCGTAAAAATCGAGCGCTGGCGCGGGCGCTCCGTGGTGACAGTGATGGAGGTTTTGCCGGAAGCCAGGCTGGCCGGCTGGCAGACGCGCACGATGGACGTCTACTTCGAAGACGGCAAAGCCGGGGAATCATTGACTCTGTGGGAACTTCCGCTGGCAACCCCGCGCGGCACTTCATTGCATCCGCCATCGCTTGAATTGCTCCTGCGGCAGGATTCGCTCGAACTGTGCCGCCGCTCCGAATTCGTTCCCGCGAATTTCGAGGGGACGCAGCACACCGATGACCGCGCCGTGTTTCTTCGCGTGCCTCTGGACCCCGCGCGGCTAGCCGAGTTTCGCATTCATCACCCGTCCTCCGGCGTGGAGGAAATGCCTGCAAACGGGAATTCGTGGCAGGCCTTTTACTCCGGCGGGGATTTTCAGGTCGGCTATGAATGGCAACTCTCAATCCGCGACCTGGAAAAGAAGTCGGATTGGGAGCAGTGGAAAATTTTCGAATCCGCGCCGCTCAGGGCTGCAAGCGACTAACGGAATCTTTGTCGGCAGTACTCACCACGATATCTTCAGTGGGCAACAGGACGCACCGGCATTCCCGCCCACACGTTTGCCAATCCAAGGTATTCGCGCACGACGGCAAGCGCATCCCGTGTGTTACGCCACCAGTGATCTGCATCGAACGGGTCCTCCCCGGCCGCGCAAACGAGCAGTTGCAACTGACCGCCACCCAACCTGCGCCACAATGCCCTCACGCGGCGGGTGTGTTGCGGCGAGGTCACGATGATGACCCTCTTCATTCCTGTGCGGCGCATTTCCCGCTGAATTTCCGCCACTTCCTCTTCCGTGTCCACTATCTCGTCCGGGAAAATATGCACCGCCGATTCGGGAACGCCCAGGTGCACGAGGATTTCCCGGTTGTAATCCTCTTCGCCCACAAAATGAATTCCGAATGATTGCAGATCGCCGGCCGGGCCCGCCGGTTTGCTGACCCAGATTTCGGGCGCGTACCCCATGTGAAAAACCCTTGCTGCCGCCTCGGCGCGGTAGGGCATCCCACCGCTGAGCACGACAATCACATCGCCTTTCGCAGGTGCATCCCCGCGAACAAGCCAGCGCCCTGCCTCGCGAGCGCATACGATCCACACGATCACCAGGAAAATTACCGCGAGCAGCACCAGTCTGCGGCGTTTCCACCCCCTGCGAGTTTTTGAGTTACCAACGGATGCCGGCATGCGTGTCACTCAGAGGAGATGATGCCAATGGCTCGATTCGTCGAGCGCTTCACGAAGGATTGGCGATTCGTTGGGCACGGTTGCGGGTCAGCAGCCCGCGGAGTCCGAGAAGCAGCAAGCGCGGTTGGTGCAGGCAGATGCGCCACAGAATTCTCCATGCTTCGTCACGTGAGTATTCGCCGAGCGACTGGAGGGCAGGAGCATTCAGCAAATCCACGAGGCGGCTGTAATCCGGCTGCTGGAATCGATGCAGAGACCGTCTGAGCAGCAGGTGAAGATTCAATTCGCGCCGCAGAGTCCGCAATTCGCGGCTCGTGCCGCCATTCAGGATGGCTTCAGCGACGCCCAAGGCGCCGCGAAAACCGGTGACGATGCCGCCGACCGTGGTGACCTTTACCTGTGCGGCAGCGTCGCCGACAAGATAAACGGAGCCTTGCCCGACCTGCCGCCGCACCGGAACCCAGGAGTTGTAGACGGGAATTCGCGCACCCTGAAATTCCACGGCATCGAGCCCACGCTTTTCTAGGAACCGCTCCAAATGGCACCGGGTGTCGATCCCGTTTTCGCCGATCAGGCCGAGCGCTCCCCGTTCTGCGGATTCGGGAATGAGCCAATAAAAATAAGGAGTATCCTGCGGTACAAACCAGACGCGCGCGGTGTCTGCGGGTATGTCTTTCGGCAGCTTCACGATGGCCTGCACCAGAGGAACCGTTTGCAGCGGAGGCCAGCCCGCCGCGCGTGCCACGCGACTGGATGCTCCATCACCGCCGATGACGTCTGCCGCGTGTGCCTCCTCGCGATGGCCGTCGCTGCATCGCTCCACGTCCAGCACCAGCCCGCGGCCATTGGCATGAAGCGAGTGGAAACGCCGGCCCAACTCCAGACTCGCACCGGCCGCCTGCGCCTCATCTGCCAGAGCCTGGATCAGCGACCGCCGCTCGATAATCAGGTCCGGACGTTTCAATGGCACAGTGGCGGCACGCCCATCGGTAAATAGCTCAAAGCGTCTGATCTCGTTGACAATGCTCGATTCCGCTGCGCGGCCCAGCAACGCCCGCATTCTGTCGGTGACGATCAGCGTCCGCGCGGCAGGTTCGAGCGTCTCGATGCGCTCGAACACGCGCACGGGCACGCCTCTCTTCGCCAGCAGCGCGGCGGTAAAAAGGCCCGCGGCCGATCCCCCCACGACCGCGACAGATCGCCCATTTGATTTTGAGGCAGATTTCAGGGTCGCCTCATCATGGCGTGCGTCGAACGTAATGTTTTCTCCACGCAATCAACCTCACCTTGGAAAGGGACAACTTGGAAACGAACAATTCTGAATCTTCCCGGTTCGGTGTCGCCCCCCGCTGGCCCGTCCGGAACGCCTTGGAAGGCAGGGAGTGCCCTCAAAAGCGCGAGGGTGGAGTATATCTCAGGCAGCGAGGTGTACCCAAGGATAAGGGGTTCCAACGCCTGCGCGATCTTCAGGTAGCGGAGGTGGACTTCTCCAGCTTCGCCTGCCTTTCGTATGGAATGCTTTCAAAGAAAAACACGGCCAGAACTTCTACGCCTGTGACTGCTGCGAGGATCACGTACTGACTCGCGGCAGAAAGGCTGGCGGCAATGAATCCGAGCGCGCCCAGAAGGCTGGCGAGGCAATACATCACCAACACGGCGCCGCGGTGGCCCAGTCCAAGATTAGAAAGACGGTGCGCGGTGTGATCTTTGCCGGGAGAGGTGAAAGGAATCAGTCCACGCCGGGCGCGGGAAATCGAAACCAGTGTGGTGTCAAAAATCGGGATTCCCAGGATCAGTACGGGAACCAACCACGTCCCCGGCAATTGATCCACTGGAGGGTGAATTTTCAGTCCCAGCGTGGCCATCAGAAATCCCAGGAACATGGCGCCGCCATCTCCCATGAAGATTTTTGCCGGGCTGAAATTCCAGCGGAGGAAACCGAGAGCCGCGCCCAGCGTGGCAATCGCGAGTGTTCGCACCATCATCTGGCCCCAGGCACCGGCCGTCAGGGCGTAGAAGATTGCCGCGATCGCAGCGATCCCGGCGCAGAGTCCATCCATGTGGTCGAGAATGCTGAAGGCAGCGGTAATTCCGACCACCCAGAGGATGGTAAGCGCATCGTCGAGAACCACTCCAAGCGGGCCAGGAACGAGGAATGTCACAACGCCCGCGCGAACGCCGGAGGCGAACAAAAAAATGGCCGCCACCGGCATGCCGATGAAGAGCTTTACTTGATGATGGAGTAGGCCGCCGTCGTCGAGGAAGCCCACCATGGCGAGCAGGGTGGCGCCCGCGAGGATTCCAACAATTTGTTGCAAAGGAACAGCGTGAAGAGTCAGGAGAACCGCCAACACGAAGCCGAGATAAATGGCCAGCCCTCCCAGGAGGGGGATGGGCTTGACGTGAACTTTGCGCGGGCCGGGCTTATCCACCATGCCAAAGCGCAAGGCGAAGTGGCGCACCGGCACCGTAAGGCCCCAGGACGCCAGCAGCGCCACGGCAAAGGCTACGAGATCCACGGGGACAGGCATGCCAAAAATTGTTCCGCTCATCGCGCCGTCAGCATCTTCTCGAGAACGCTTTGAACATCATCTTTCTTCTTGCTTGCGAAATACCAATCCATGGTCTTTTTGAGTCCTTCGCGGAATGTAGTTTTCGGCTCCCATCCGAGAAGCTTCTTCGCCAGATGATTGTCCGCCACGCGATTCGCGGGGCCGGTGGGCATGTCCCGCAGAAAACGAATTTCCGTTTTCTGCCCCGAAAACTCGAGAACCATCCGCGCGGCGTCAATCACGCGGACGCGTTCCATGGTGCCAAGGTTCACAGCGGTGCCGTCGTCAATTTTTTCAGCGGCCGCTATCGTGCCGGAAACAATGTCGTCAACATATGTCCAGTTGCGAATTTGCGTCCCGTCACCCCACACTTCGAACGGATTCTGGCCCACAAACGCGCGGGCAATCATGGCAATGACTGCGTGGTTTTCCACTCCTCGCGGGCCGTACACGGTGAAATAGCGGCAGGAGGCCGCGCCGAGTTTGTACTCGCGGTGATAGGCTTGCAGCGTCAGTTCAGCCATCAGCTTGGCCCAGCCATACATGTTGTCCGCGTCGTGAGGCGGCTTCACATCCTCTTCGCGAAGATAAATTTCCTTGGTCGTGTCCGTCTGCATGTAGTTGGGGTACACGCAACCGGAAGAGGCGTACACCACTTTCCGGACGCCCGCCTTCACGGCTTCCCAGAAAATCAGGCCGTCGAGGAAAAGATTGGAAGCCGGACCGGCTTGATGCAGGTCTACGTAGCCACGTCCGCCATGGTCGGCGGCGAGGTGAAAAACCACTTCGATGCCGTTCATCGCCGCGCGTGTGACGCCGGGTTCGCGCAGGTCCGCTTCGACAAAGGTGACCCGCCCGCTCTTCAGGTGCTGCTCGACGTTGCTGAGCCGGCCGCTGGTGAGGTCGTCCACGATGCGGACCTGCGCTCCGCGCTGCACAAGCGCATCTACCAGGTGCGACCCGATGAACGAAGTACCGCCGGTGACCAGAACTTTCCTAAGATTCCAGATGACGCCCTCCATTTTTTTCCTGAACTGCTTCTCTTATGATTCCTGCAAATTTTTGAAGCTCGTTCACTCTAGCATATTTATATGCGGTCTCTCGCGCGCGGCGGCCCATTTCCGCAAGCCTTGCGGGATCGTCGCGCAGCTCGCGGATGGCGCTCGCTACAGCGGCGGGATCATCCGGATCCACGGCAATGCCGCAGCCGGACTCCTCAACGATGCGCGCGGCATCGCTTTCCGTCGGCGCCACCGCCAGGATGGGACGGCCCGCGGCCAAAATCGAATACAGCTTGCTTGGCACTACCACGCCCTCGAGGCCCCGGCGTACGGTTACGACGTGGAGGTCACCGGCCATCATTACGTGTGGCACCTGCTCCACCGGACGGAACGGCAGGAACCGTACGTTGGAGGACCCGTTGACAGAGGCTTGAAGCGCATCCTTGTTTGCTCCCTCGCCTACAAACACCAGGCCCACATTTTCGTTGCGCAAAATTTTGGCGGCCGATAGGAGCGTGTTCCAGGCGCCGTAAAATCCCAGGTTGCCCGCATGCAGCACCACAAATGGGAAGCCGCAGCGGATTTCCCGCGCTACAGGATCACTTTGTTCGGGCATGGAGCCGGGAATGGAAATCCCGTCGCGCACCACCACCACGCGTTCGGGAGCAACGCCTTTTGAAAGAATCCGATCGCGCATGTCATCGCCGAGGACGATGACGCGGTCGGCCTGTCGCAAAGCACGCCGGTGCAGCCTTTCCCAACCGGCAACCCAGGTTCCTGGGCGAACAATGTCGCCGCCGATGGCCATGTCCGGATAGAGATCGCGGATGTTGTAAACGAATGGCCGCCCGGTGAGGCGCGCAATCATCGCCCCCGCGATTCCTGCGATCGGTGGATCGGTCATCGCCAGTACCACGTCTGCGCGGATCACGAGAGCGCGCGGAATAGCCAGCGCGAGATAGGAAAGATAGTTCGAAACGCGGCGGCGCATCTGGTGCCGGGGATAAGCGGTCGAGCCCACGCGCTCGACCGCTACCTCATTCCTCGTATCACGGCGAAGGAATGAGTACGGGTAATACTCGTCCGGATCGTACGAAGGCCTTCCCGCGAGCACTGTGACACTGTCGGTGTGCGCGAGCGCCTCCGCCACCTGAGCCGCCATTTTCGCCGTGGCGGAGGTGTCGGGCGGATAGTATTCGTTGAGAAGCAATATGTGCATCAACTTTTCAGCAGGCGCGTTTGGCAAACGAGGCAGCGCTTTCCTCCCTTGTGTTCGCGCCGGATTTCTTTTCAACCAGGAAGTTACCCATCACCAAAACGTCCATCTGCGTCCTGCGGAAACAGTCGAGAGCTTCCTGCGGGCTGCAAACAATCGGTTCGTTGTCGTTGAACGATGTGTTCAAGACGACCGGCACACCGGTCAAATCGCCGAACGCACGCAAGAGCTTCCAATAGAGCGGGTTCGCCGAGCGGCTCACGGTTTGCAGGCGCGCCGTGCCGTCCACGTGCGTCGGCGCGGGAATGATAGCCCGCTTCTCCGGGCGTACCGGATAGGCGAAGGTCATAAACGGCGACGGGTGCGCCTGCCCAAAGAATTCGCCGGCGGCTTCTTCGAGAATGGATGGCGCAAAGGGCCGGAAAATTTCGCGATGCTTTATGCGCCGATTGAGAATGTCTTTCATTTCTGGCCGCCGCGGATCGGCGAGAATGCTTCGCTGCCCCAGCGCGCGCGGTCCCCATTCCATCCGTCCCTGGAACCAGCCGACGATTTTGCCCGCGGCGATGTGGCGCGCGACTGATTGCACCAGCGCGTCCTCGGCTAGCTGTTCAATTTGTTCATCATCTCCGGAGGCGCGGCGGTTCTGGATGACTCCGGAAATCTCACGCGCGGAAAATTCCGGTCCCCACGCGGCGTGATTCATCACGAATTCCCGTGGGCATCCCAAGACCTGATGCGCCACAGCGAAGGCCGCACCCACTGCCAGGCCCGCATCGCCGGCCGCCGGCTGGACGTAAACGCGCTCGAAGGGCGTGCGGCCGAAGATCTTTCCATTCGCCAGGCAGTTGAACGCCACGCCACCCGCGAGACACAGAGATTTTCCCCCGGTTTTTTCTGCGAGAGCCGTCCAATGGCTGGTCAAAACCTCTTCAAGCGCTGCCTGCATGCTGGCGGCAAGGTTGTGATGTCGCTGTTCGAGCGGCCCGTCCGCCGCACGCGCTGGGCCCAGTCGCTTTTCAAGATATTCTGAAAAAAGCCGTCCCTGCACCGGCGTGCGATCAGCATCGCGCCAGGTCATATCGGCGCCCTGCTCTTGATGCGAGAAGTATTTCAAGCCCAGGCGGAACGAGAGCGGACCGTCCACATGCACGATGCGGCGAAATTCTTCAAGAAATTCCGGTTGGCCGTAGGCCGCAAGGCCCATCACTTTGTATTCATCGCCGAACTTCCAGAAGCCCAGGTATTGCGTGAGCGCCGTGTAGTAGATCCCGAGCGAGTGAGGGAAAGTGATCTCTCCCAGGATGCGCATTTTCGGTCCGGCGCCCGCAGCCCACATGGCACTCGCGAAATCTCCCAGGCCGTCAGCAGACAGAACGGCAGCACGATCGAACGGCGAAACGAAATAGGCGCTGGCCAGGTGCGCGGTGTGGTGCTCGATGCGATGAAATTGCGCGCGGAGATTGTCCGGCGCTACGTCGAAAGCCTGCGCCAATTCCTCCCGGATACCAGCGAAACGAGCCATTACGCGCCCCCGCTCGAGGGCAAATCGTGGCATGAGCACGGCATAGCGCAATTTCGTTGCCCAACGCGCTGCGGGTTTACGGGGAATGGCAATGTGGGTGACTTCGGAAAGTTTCACACCCGCAACTTGAAGACAATACTCGATGGCACGAACTGGCAGTCCCGCTGCGTACTTCACGCGATTGAAGCGTTCCTCTTCGACAGCGGCCAGCAAACGGCCGTCCACGACAATCGCCGCCGAAGCGTTCGCGTGATAGGCGTTAATCCCCAGAATAATCATTTCAATTCTTCCATCTCGCCTTCTACAAGGCGCCGCGACGCATTACTGTGCAGATACGGCCGCGATCCTCGCCCTTTCTCCGCTTTCGGGCTCGCCGGCGTCCAGATTTCGTTTCACCCATTCGCCCAGCACGTAAAGACTCCACACCCGTGACCAAGTGGTCCTTCCGGCACGGAAATCCTCCAGGACGCCGCGAGCCAGCTTTCCGCTCAACACCTGCTCCAATGCCGGGGGCCAGTCCGCCAACGCCAACGCAACGCGATCACCGAGAGGGCCGCGAAGCCACTTTTCCCAGGGGAAGGTGAATGTGCGCTTCTTTTGCTCGACGACCTCTGCCGGCAAACGCTCTCCGAGCGCCTGAATCAACAACTCCTTCGGGCGATGGGAAGACCGCTTCTGCGATTCCGGGAGCGACAACATATATTCAACCAGTGGGGTATCGAGAAACGGCACGCGGACTTCGAGCGAGTGATGCATGCTCATCGCGTCTGTGTCGCGGAGCAGCGTGTTCGCGAGATAGGAGCGCAGCTCCAGCCAGGATACCGCCGTGAAATCATCCATAGACTTTGCGCATTCGACGGAGCTCCGCAGCCACTGCGACCAGGGCGCTTCCGTCCGCGCAACTTCCTGATCGTGCAACCATGCCGCTGCGATCTGGGGAGTGAAAAGAGCTCGCGTAAAAAAATATGGGTGCGGAAGTGCGGAGGGGTTCAGCCAGGCCGCCATTCCTTTGTGAGCAGCGTCCGGCGAGAGGTTGAATGGATTCCTACCATTCACTTGGTCTGCGACAAGCCTGCGCAATGGGCTAGGGACAAACCGCGCGAGCGACGCGACACGGGCGACACGCGCCGTGTCTTGAAAAGATGTATAGCCGCCGAAGAGTTCGTCGCTTCCCAGTCCGGAAAGCGCGACTTTCAATCCCGCCTGCCGCGCAGCCCAGGAAACGAAGTATGTGTTGACGCCATCCATACTGGGCTGGTCGAATGCGGAGACCGCTTCGTCCAGCCGCGCGACCATTTCCTGGTCCGAAAGTATCAGCTCGCGGTGATTTGTTCCGAGACGCGACGCTGTTCTGCGCGCCACTGTGGCCTCACTGAATTCAGTGTCAGGAAAAGCCACAGTAAACGTATGAATTCCGGGTTGCATGCCGCTTGCAAGCGTGGCGAGGGATGTGGAGTCGAGCCCGCTGCTGAGGAACACGCCGACCGGAACATCGGCAACCAGGTGAGCGCGCACCGCGTCCTCAAGCATGGCGCGAATTTGCGCGGTGGCAGAGACGCGAGATTTCGCCGCCTCGTCAGACACGCGCGAAAGCCTGCGCCCAATGTTCCAATAGGCTTTCGGTTTGGCAGCCTTGACCGACCCCTCGAGTGTGATGGTCATGCAATGGCCGGGAGGCAGGGACAGGACGCCATCAACAAGGGTCATCGGCTCGCAGACGGAGCCAAACAGAAGATACGAGGCCACGGCGTCTCGAGAAATTCGCCGCAGTACACAGCCGGATGCGAGCAAGGCCCGCACCTCTGACGCAAACAGGAAGATTCCATCCACCGCCGTGTAATAGAGGGGTTTGATGCCCAGCGGATCCCGCGCGATAAAGATCCGCTCGGGAGATTCCATCCTCCCTCGAGGCATCTCCACCACCGCGAAGGCAAACATCCCGCGCAGCCGCTCCAGGCAGCCTTCACCCCAGGCTTCGTAGGCATGCACGATTACTTCTGTATCGGAATGGGTGCGAAATTGATGGCCGGAAGATTCCAGCTCATCGCGTAGAGCACGGAAATTATAAATCTCCCCGTTGTAGAAAACCGCCAGCGTGCCGCTTTCGTTCCACAGCGGTTGATTGCCCTGCGGTAGATCGATGATGCTCAGGCGCCGTGTGCCCGCGGCGATCCGCGGAGCGACCAACATGCCTTCCTGATCGGGTCCGCGATGAACTATGGCGGCGAGCATCGGGCGTACCAACGCTTCGCCTCTGCTTGTGGATTCAGCTCCGATGGCGCCGCAGATTCCGCACATGGGTCAGCTCGCTTTGTCCACGAACGCATTGAGCGCCAGCCAGATTCTTTCCCGCACGCGAAGGTTATGGATTCCCAGGCGGTGTTCGCCATACCAGCGCAGAGAAGCGCGTGCGAGCAGCAGGAAAATAACCAGGCTGATTGCCGCCAACATCATGGCCAGGGATTCGCGTTCAGCCAGCAAACTCAATGTCGGGGACTCCTCCCAGCCCGGACGGACAGAGTCGAGCAATCGGCGCAAGGGCAAGCCGATCAGGGGCAGCCGGCCGAGCCGGATGTGAGTAGTCGATTCGTACGAGTAATTCGGGTTGTAGCCGGGAATGTTTGCTGTCGCAGCCGAAAACACCCGCGGATCGGTCAACTGTTCGCGCGTCAGCAGTTTTCCATGGGAATCCCGGAGGATGACACGAAACGCTGGGTCCACCACGATCCATCGTCCATCCACCAGGACTTCGGCGGATACGTGTTTCACGAGCCTCTGTGAATCAAGCAGCAGCAAGCGGCGCGTGGTGAGTCCTACACTTTCGGCAAGATTGATGAACGCGTTCGTAGCCGTACCGCAGACCTGCAACAACGCGCGATAATTCAGCGTCTCTGTAGGATCACGATCCGGGGTGCTGCCGTCAATTCCTGCTGGGCGGCGCGCGGGTCCACGCGCCATCCAGTCAAGGATCGACTGTATTTTTTGTTCAGGAGCAGCCGCTACTGGAACAATGGCGTCCGAAAAGCCTTTCAGGTATTTCCTCGTCGAATATTCCCACATCACCGAAAAAACAGTCATGAGAATGGCCATGGCCAGAAGACCGCTGAAAACAAATGAGGTTCGCTCGTAAACTCGCCGGACCCGCGCGTTCTTGCTCTCGGCGACTGAACGCGCGGCCGCGCCGTGTTCGGCAGCAGACACAATCTCCTGTGCATCAGTCACCGATTCTTGGACAGATCTCAGGACGTAATCCCGTTTCATGCGGTTTCGCGCCCCTCCGGGACCATGTGCTCTCCGTGCAGAGTGATCGTCGGTTCGCGCTGCGGCCGTGGCTGACCTTCTTTCGTCAGATGAAATGAATGTACATTCGCGCCGGGCGTCAGATCGTAACGGACCACGCGAATGCCGAGCGGCCGGCACCACTCCTCCACAAGCTCGCGCGACAGAAATGCCACCTGCGGCGTCACGAAGTAGTCGTAAAACAGGTTTACAGCCCCGCGCCAGGTCCGCTTTCCGCCGGACCGGACGAAATGGACCAGGAAGTAGGGAACTTGAGCAAAAGCGGCGACAAGAGGACGGCTCCAGGTACGCCGCAGGCCTTTCCGGATGAGGCTCCCGGGAAACCGATACAGGAGCGGATACCGTCCGGAAGGTTTGTACACGCCCAGGTACATCTGCCCTCCCGGCTTCAATACGCGGCAATTCTCTGCGAAAGCCGCGCGCGGGTCGCCGGTGTGATGAATCACGCCGTCGGAAATCACCACGTCAGCGGAACCGGTTGCAAAAGGAAGGTGCAAATTGTCACCGACCACTCCCGGAGCGCCGAATCGCTCAACGGCCAGGGACAGTGACACCCGGCTGCGGTCCAGCCCCATGCAATGCAATCCGCGCCGAGTCATGTACCCCAGAACCCTCCCGGGCCCGCATCCGACGTCAAGAACCAGCGAACTGGGGTCGAGGCGGTCAATCAATTCCAGGAGGTGCCGCGACACCACGGCGCGAACGTCTTCTGCATGGCCCGGAGTGACCCAGTCAAACGGATGCTGATCGTAGAAAGTTTCCGGTTCAGTGGGCGCCATTGATTCCTGTCAATGCTGCTCTGTAGAAGTCTTCCATCCGCTCCGCAAGATGCTCCCATCTCAACTCGCTGGTCACCGAGCGGCAACCGTCTTTCATGCGGTTATACATGATTTTATCGTCGAAGATGCGGCGCATTGCGTCGGCCAGCGGCTCGAATTCGGGGGAAACCACCAGTCCAGCCCTGCCGTCCACCAGTGAGCGGATCCCGCAGTACTCCGTCACAATCACCGGCACGCCGCAGGCCATCGCCTCTGCCGCAGCGTTCGCAAAATTTTCGTATCGCGAAGGCAGAACAAATAAATTTGCGTCGGCGAGGGCCGCGTTTTTCTCTCCACCAAACAGCGGTCCGGTAAAGAGCACCCGCGAGGCGATTCCTGATTCGCGCGCGCAATTTCGGAGCTGCTCGCCGATGCCGGGCTCTCCTTCGGGCCCCGCAATCACCAACCAACCTGAATCGGGGCAGGCCCTGGCGAACGCGCGGATCAAAACGTCGGCTCCCTTGCGCGGAATCAGGCGGCCGAGGAAAAGCACCAGCGGGTCGGTTGCGGATATGCCGTGTCGGGCCCGAAAACCGCCACGTGCCGGGAGGTTTGCGAAGTCACCGCTCTCGATTCCGTTGTATCGCATAACCAATTTCGTTGGAGGTACGCCGTCGTCGAGCAACTCCTGTTCTTCCATCTCAGAAGTCGCGATAATTTTCCGGGCATTGCGCCAGAAATCGCCGCCGAGGCTGCTGTGCCACAGCCGCTTCAGCCGAAAACTGCGGTCAATCGGCCGGTACATGCCCATCGGTTCGATCACGTATGGAATTTCCTGACGCCTGCAGAAATAGCTCACCGCTGGTCCCAGCAAGTCGTATAGACCATAGAAATGAACCAGATCAAATTGCCTGAGGGACGCCCCGCAGAATCCTATCACATGAGGGTTCAGAGTCAGCGCGCGGTAATGGCCCACGCTGGAAAGGTAGATGACTTCAACTCCTTCCTCCTCCGCCCGGTAGCCCCAGCGGCAAGGCTCAATTTTCAGTCCGTTTCGCCTGGTATTCGCAAGCCCCAGATCGGCGGTCAACACCACCACGTGAAGCCCGCGATGAGCCAGGCTTCGAGCAAGCGAGCGCACCTTGAACACCGGCCCGCCACGCTCCTGAAAAGGGTAGTAGGCCTGCACCGTCATCAAAACGCGCATGGGTCGGACTTCGGAAGAGCCCATCCCGGCTGAAATCCTCATTGTACTTGTGGGCTGGGCCGCCACATTGAGTGGGAAGCACAACCACAATACTACGACCGAAGGTTCGAAGCCAATCCGCACTCTGCCAGAATTTGTTTGAGCTCCGAGCGGAAAACTTCGAAGGAATATTTTTGTCGCACGATTCTTGCCCCACCCAGTCCCAGCTCTGCGCGCAACTTTTCGTCGCGCATCAGCCGCAGCAAAGCCTGCTCCAGCCGTCCGGCATCATGGGGAGGCACCAGCAAGCCGTTGACTCCGTCTTCCAAAACGTCCGTGGTGCCGCCACAGGCGGCCCCGACAATGGGGCGCCCAAATACCATGGCTTCCAAAAACACCATGCCGAACCCCTCTCCTGTGCTTGGCAGGGCGAAGATGTCGGCGTGCGCAAAACAGGCAGCCAATTCCCGTCGTGACACGCGAGAAAAGAAGTGCACGCGACCGTCTACGCCACAGTCATGGGCCAGTTGACGCAACCTGGGCAAATCATCCCCGTCGCCCACCGCTACTAGATTCAACTCCGGTTGCGCTTCCTGTAGCCGCGAGACCGCCTGGATCAACTCGTCTGCGCCTTTGTAGCGCTCGGTGGTAGCCCAGCGGCCAACCGTGAGGACAATCGGCCCGACCGGAAATCCCGCCGGCAGACTCAACTTGGCAGGATTCTCAGCCCAATCGAGAAAACTGGAATCCACGGGCCACGCGAGCCTGCGAGTTTTTTCAGGCGCTACACCTTGCACGTCGATAAGTTTTTGAATCGTGTCACGGCTGGGGGCCAGCACCAATTCCGCAGCCAATAACGCTCTTCGCCGCAGCATCGGAAGGCGCTTCCAGACTTCTATCCCGTGCGAAATCAGGATAGTCTCAATTCGAGGAGACTTGCACTTCATCAGCGCCACAGGGAGCGCCAGATTTGGATGCGCTGCGAGAACAATTTTCGTCCCTTTGCTCGACTGCCCCAGGGCAGAAGTGATAAATTTCGCCTTTGAGCGGGCCGAGCCGCTGAATGAAATCTCCCGGCCGCCGCCGCTGAAGGACTGCAGCCCTTGAGCGTCATTGAGGCTCAGGAATGCTGTGTCCCAGTTCACATCTTGAGCGATTTCCGAAATCGCCGCGGCTGTTTGGCGTCCTGCTTCCTGCACGCCGCCGACGCCCAGCAACTCCGGGAAAAGTCCTACAATGCGGTTGGCGGTAAGCGCTGGTGACCCCGCGGTCATTTTTGGAAGATAAAAACACCGTGCGTGGCAAGGCTTGGCGGGCAAATTTTCTGTGTCACGGCATCCAACCGGGCTGACAAAGGAAGAGTGATGTGCCGCAGCTTCCAGTAGAAACGGCGCGCGCCGGTATGCGGCTGGGCTGCTGATTTCGCTGGCAGCGGCTGGTCGGGCTGGTGATTTCGTCTTCCTCGGCCGATCCACTGCGCCGTCCCAGTGAACAACCGATCGAGGAGCAGGAATTCCTCCCCGAACCAACGAACGAGTTTTGCGCCCGAAGCGGTAGCTTGTTGAATCCAATCCTCGGGCGGGCGCGCGAAAATGTGAGCACCTTTCCCGCGAATCAGCTCCATCAGGATCAACCTGCCTTGCGGCTTCAGCACGCGGATCATCTCGGCAATTGCTCCCGCTTGCAGAGCCAGCGGCAGGTGCTGAACCACTGTGATATCAGAAACGCAATCAAACGTCCCATCCGCAATTGGCAAACGTTGCACCTCGCCACAAATTAGGGGCGCGTTGGTTTCCTGCCGCCGGGCCGTGGAGAGCATCGCCGCCGTCGCGTCAATGCCGGCGGCGCGGTATCCCATTTCTGTATACCGGCGCAGCCAGCGGCCTGTTCCACAGCCAACATCCAGGATCCGCGCGCCGGCAGCCAGTCGCGCGCAACCCAGGGCGCGCCGGACAGCACGGAACTGCAATTCGTCGATGGTCCGGTTGAACCAGTCGGGCGCTCCCGGGTGCAGCACGGGCGCAAATCCGGCGGAATCTGCGGAGCCAAAATTTTCCGCAACCTCCGTCCAATATTCTTTCGGCGAATATGCGTTCATCATGCCTGAAGATGAACCGAGCGGCTCACGATTCCCTCACCAGCCCGCGTTCCGGCAATCCTGATTTTCGGCTCAGTATTTCCTCGAAGATGGCAGCGAGCTCGCTCCCGTTGCGTTCCCAAGTATATCTCTGCGTTGTTTCAGCCGCTTTTTCGCCCAGACGAACTCGAAAATCGCGGTCTTCATACAAACGCCGAATCATGGCCGTAAGTCCGCGTGAATCTCGCGCATCGCCGAAGATCAATCCGTCCACGCCGTTTGTAATGATCTCCGACGTTCCATTTGTTTCTGACACGATTACCGGCAGCCCGCAGGCCATGGCCTCAGCCGGAGGCTGAGCGAATGTATCTTCCACCGACGGGCCGGCATAAGCATCCGCCGCGGCATAGTAAAACTGCACATCGGCGCGCGGAGACATGAAACGCACGCGTCCGTCCAACCCATGTTTGCGGACCAGCGCCAGATAAGGTGCCGTGGCTTCGCGGCCGACGACCATCAAATCAACCGGCAACTCGCGGATTTCAGCCATAGCTTGTAACAGAGTTGGCAGCCCCTTATTTCGCCAGTCGTTTCCGATCAGGAGCAGCACAAACCGGGCCGCTGCAATCCCCAGTGACTCGCGGGCCTGCTCTCGCAGCCGCCGGCGGACCGCGGGGTTGAACGCTCGCTGATCCAATCCCACATAGACCACAGGAAAACTATCGCGCCGTCCGTAGAACTCGGTGAGAGCTGCAGCAGTTCTCCGCGCAATCAGGATCAGCATCTGCTCGGGCCGAGTATAGACAGCCCGCTCCAGCATGATTGCGAGCGAATAGTACAGCTTGCGATGCAGGATTCGCGGCCAGGCCCGCATGGGTTGGCGCGACAGTGTCAATTCCGATTGAATCCGTCGAACATATTCCGCGAAAACGATGTGCACAGAGATCGCATCGGCATCCAGGCAATTCGGACCAGGGCTGAAAACCAGATCGGGGCGCAAACCGCGAATTCGCCGGTCTCGCCATCGCCACAACCAATTGGCGCCCAGCCACCAGATAAAATTCAGGAGGTGCGGTCCCGGAAGTTCGGGAATGCGATGCCAGCATATCGTGGCGAGGTCGAGATCATCCACGCGCTGGCTGTAAACATGAATTTCGAACGCGCTGGAGAGTTGCGTGATCCATTCGACCACGCGCCGCTCCGTTCCATGACGCTTGTCGAGGAAGGGAGACACAACTGCCAGCCGCGGTCTTCGCACCGGCGTGCTCACTCATCCGGCTCCGACCTGCATGATTTCGCACCAGCGGGCGGCGACAAACAAGGTCCACAATCGCGACCATCCTACCGACTCGGGCTTTCGCAAGTATCGCTGCCAAAGATGATGAATCGCATCCGGATCGAAGAGGCCACTCTTCACCAGGCGCTCCGTATTGAATGTCTCGCTGATTTTTCCTTGCAACGAGCCACCCAGCCAGCGGGAGAAGGGAAAAGTAAACGTTCGCTTCGGCCTGGTCAGCAAGGAGGCATGAAGTTCGGCGGGCATCCATTTCCGCGCCGCCTCCAGCAACAGCGACTTATTCCTCCCTCGCAGCGGCATCGGAAGCGACATTGCGTATTCGACCACCTTGTGGTCCAGCAGCACGGGGCGAAGCTCCAGACTGTGCGCCATGCTCATGGCATCGCCGTCACGCAACAGGCGCGGCTCCAGGTGCGCGGGGAAATCCAGAGACGCGATTCGCTCCGCCATGTGCTGGCCCTTCGATTGACTTGCCCACTCCACGATATGTTCGGCTGCCTCGCAGTGCGAATTTTCCGGCGAAAATTTGTTGCTCAATATGCTGCGCACGTCTCCTTCGAGATAAAGAATCCGCACGGCAAGCTGCGCGGCAACGAAGGGATCGTCGGCCCCAAACAGGTAGGAAAGTTTGCGCCAGCGGAACGGCAGGGCCTCATGGTCGAACAAGCCGCGGCCCAGGCCCGCCGGAAGCGGTTTCAGCAAACCTGCAACATGCGTGAAACGGTCAAACCACGCGACCGATTGGTAGCCACCGAACAATTCATCACCGCCCTGTCCGGAGAGCGCGACCTTGAATCCCGCCTCGGCGGCGGCGCGCGAAACCCAATACGCGTTCAATCCATCCACCGTCGGCTGGTCCATGGCCCAGATGGCGTGATCGAGCGACTCGGCCATTCGCGATGCGGGCAGGCTGATTACCCGGCGCGGGATTCCCAGCAGGTCCACGGTCCGCTGGCTGGATTCTGATTCATCAAAGGATCTTTCTTCAAACCCGATCGTCAGCGCGCTCATCTGGCCGGCGCCGGCCTTCTGCATTAGCGCCGCGACCACCGCGGAATCAACGCCTCCACTCAGGAAAAGAGCAATGGGGACATCGGACATCAATTGCGCGCGGCTCGATTCGAGCAGCAGGTCCCCCAAGTAGGCGGCCACATCCTCAGGTTTTCTCTGAGCGGCCCCGTTTGTCGGGACCGTCAATTTCCAGTATCTCTTGGTCCGAAATTTTCCCTGCTGCCAGATTCCGATGTGACCCGGTTCCAGCGGCCGGATGCCGGCAATGGCCGTCCATGGCGGAGGAATGTGACCAAGTTGTAGGAAGGCGCGCATCCCCTCGGGATCCAGTCGGCGAGGGACCAGTTCAGACGCGAGAAGGGCCTTTAACTCCGAGGCAAAGAGAAAGGGGCCATCGAGAATCGTGTAGTACAGGGGCTTGATGCCCAGGCGGTCGCGCCCGAGCAGAAGTAGCTGTTTGCGAGTGTCCCAGATGGCGAAAGCAAACATCCCGCGTAAATGCCGGACGCAATCCTCCCCATGTTCCTCGTATAAATGGAGGACCACTTCTGTATCCGTAGCGGAGCGGAACCGGTGGCCCTGGGCCTCCAATTTCGTGCGCAGCTCCGCCGCGTTATAAACTTCGCCGTTATAGGTGATCCACACCGTGTCATCTTCGTTGGTCATCGGCTGGTTTCCGCGCTCGCGCAAGTCCACGATGGCCAGGCGGGTGTTCACCAGGATGCAATTACCCAACCCCCGGACACATTGGTTGTCTGGCCCGCGGTGGGCCAGGGCGGCGGCCATGTGCTCCGCAGCGGGAAAGGATCGCGGGTCTCGCTCTCGAACGACGATCCCTGCCACGCCACACATCTCAGGCCCCCTTCCTTAGAATTCGAATCCGCCGCGCACTTGCGGTTTGTTCGAGGGAACCACCGTGGGCACGGGCGAGGTCAGCAGCAGATCCGGCAGCCGGAACAATATTCCCACCAGCAGCCACAAATAAACGTTGGTCACATAATTCTGATACGCGGAGATGCCGCCGATAGTAAATGGATAAAGCACAAGGAATGCGTACCAGAAAATCGCAAAGCCGATCGGGAAGAATCGGGTTTGCCGTAGCCGCCGTACCACATCCCAGGCATGATAAAGCAGCGCTCCGGACCAAAGAATCCATAGGATGGGCGCCACAATTCCCATCTCGATAATCAAATTACCATATCCCTCTTCCACCCAGAGTTCCGGCGGGCGCTCGCCGATCAGCTTTGCAACATATTGAATGCCGAGCGATGCCGTGCCGATTCCGTTCCCCAGCACCCAGTTCGGCCGGTCAAACGCTCCCAAAAAGTTCTGGATCGGGTAATCCCAGCCGCGATGCCCCAACTCGGAGGCCGAGCTGCTCGGCAATAATGTTTCCGCATAGAAGGCCACGCGCGGCCCCGCCTCGTCCGGGAATAAAAGTAGAATCGCGGCCAATCCCAACGCGGCCATAAGGAATGACCGGCGGATAGCCTTGATAAGCCGGTGTGCTTGCCGCCACCGCCACGGCGCTCCCCAAATAAAGGCGGCCGCCAGAACAAAAATGCTGCCAAGGCCATACATAACAGCGGTCCGTGATCCGCTGAAAAGTACCCCACCGCCGACGAGGCCAATCACCACGAAAATCAATCTTCGGTTGAGCTGCGTGGAAAGGAGCAAATACCCGGCAGCTCCAACTGACAGCACTACCGCAACAATCATGTAGTAGCCAAACCGGCCCGAACTGACGAATACCGCCGTGGGCAGCGATAAGATCTGGTTTGAGAGGGGGGTCACTCGATCGAGCTCTCCGAGACCCTGAAGTTCCGGAGCCAGCCTGGCCGGATTCAGAAAGGTATGTCCAAGGATGGCCTGGGCGATTCCCAGCGACGAGATGACCCCCGCGAGGCACGCGTTCACCACCACAAATTTTCGCAGGTCTTCATCATCGCGGATGAGAGCGTAGCCGGCGAACATCAGCGGGATATAGAAGAAATACAGTTTGAAGCCTAACAAGCCGTAGAAAATACTGGGTGAGTTCTGATTGAAAATCTGGACTACCCCCAGCCAGATAAACAGGCTCAGGAAAAACAGGAAGGGCGGGCGAAATGTTTTCTCCCTCCCACTCCGGATGGCTCGAAACAGAGAAATGTAGGTGAGCAACACCAGGATGTCTTTGCCAAAGAAGAGCGCGGTCCCGTTACCCAGGTATTTGCGAACCAGATCCTCGAACAACACCCAGACTAGAAACAGGTAGAATCCTGATCGCCACCCCCGCAGAATCATTACCGCCACCGCGCATCCGGCAATGAAGAGCGTCAGAAGCGCAATCGATTGCGTGTCTTGCGCCGCGATTTTTCCGCCCAACTCCCAGGCCAGCCAAAACGCGAGGGCAAACAGGCCCAGACCAATCAGTTCCTGGTTTCGCCTAGCGGGAAATCGAACCCTCTGCAACTTGCTGTCTCCTCCGTTTTACCCCAACCGAATGCCCGCTTACCTGACTTCCGGTTATTGGGCCAACGTTGCATGCAAACCGGTGCTCAATTCTACCGGCATCCGTACAATTTTTCCGTGATTCTCCATTCCAACTGCCCGGTTGTTGGCGAGAAGCGCTGCTTCCAGCCTGCCCCGATATCGTGGGCAAAATACCGCGTACTCGCTGCATCGCAGTGATTGTCCAACCACTTTTCCGTTTCAATCGTTGGCCCGGCTGGGATGCTGTACTGTAGCCCCTTTGCGAACAGGATGGTAGACCTAACCGGGTGACCTGCGTCGAGCCATTGCTTGGGATCATAAATGTTCGCCCGCCTTATAGATTCAGGCAGGAGCCCGGGGAAAAATCTGCTCTGTTTGGGTTCCTGTGGCTGCGTGAAATAGGACAAATAAAAAAAGAACGAGGGATTGTTTCCGATGACGATCCCATCTTTGCTGGCTACCCCTGCCGCCCGCTGCGCGATTTCTTCCCACGGCTCCACCCAGCGGGGCGCGGCGTACAACTTTCGGGAGGAAATTCCAAACCATCCGATTGCTCCAATGACCGCAAGCGACGCGATCAGCGCACCCCTCCTCGCCGGAATTGCGACGTCGCCCAGGGCAACGCCAACGGGAAGGATCAGCCACGCAGAAATCAGCATGTGCCGCTTCGGATTTCCGATGCTCAGAATCGCCATGGCCAGAAAGAGGGCTGCGAAATAGAAAAGAAAGCGCTTTGTTGCCGGTGGAACACTCCCAATCGTCACCAGAAGGCAAACCACGATCGCAATTCCAGCAGGTACTCCCAGGGGCCAGAACCAGGGAGCCACGGATTCGCTCACGAACAGGCAATAAATATGATAAATCGCCAAGAAAAATGAATTTTCGGCCGAGGCGGATTCATGCACTCCGTTCCGGACTTCCGTCAAAAACGGGCCGTAGACGGGGATATAGGCGGCCGCTAGAATTGCCCCCACTCCCGCGAGCGGCCACCAGCGAATCCCGCCTTTCCTGTAGTTTCTAATCACGTAGTCGAACGCCAGGCACGCGAGCAAGGCCCAGCCGAAGTAACTCGTGTAGATGAGTGCCAGGGAACATCCCACCGCCCAGGCCCAGTTTTTGGCGCTGGGATGTTCGACGTAACGCAAATAACCCAGCGTCAAAAGAGACACGACCAGGAAAGAAAACGAATACCACGTAGCGACTCTGCCGAAGTGGAAACCGTAGGGCCATAGCGCCGCCAGAACCAGCACACAGCTCTGGCTTGCGCGGCCGCCCAATTCCCTGGCAGCACTGGCCAAAACCCAGACGCCCAGCGCAAAAAATATAATTGCCGGCACACGCAGCAGGTGCATCTCTCCACCGGTCAGCCGCAGCCAGAAATGGAGAATGAAATCGTACAAAGGCGGATGTTCATGCTGTCCAATGCCGCGGAGAAACAGACCTGCTGTTTGTGAGAGTGGTTGTGCCGCTCGGTCAATGATGGCGCACTCATCGTCCAGAATCGTAAACCATGGCTCGCTCGCTGCCATTGCAGCGGCCAGCAAGAACGGCACGGCGAAATTGAAGCGGGATGCTGCGTTTGACACCTCCGGTGTGCTCGGCAGCTCGGACTTGTCTGGAGGAGCGCTATTGGGCCGTGCCATTGGAAGCTTGCAGGACAAAAATGTGGTTGTCTCCAAATTTGCAATCGCCGCGAACCACCCAGGAAATGCCTCGCATCAGCCAGCTGTACCTGGCGCGAGTTCCGATGAATCCCCTGGGAGGGTGATAAAGATGTTCCCGTACGCTGAGCCCGGCGATGGGCAAAAACTGCCTTTGAAACAGGTCCCAGAAGACCGGTGATATATGCGTCGGTTCACTGGTCTCATCCATCATCCGGATTTTCCCGGTCAAAAGAAACTTCACACGAGCGGGAATGTTGTCCACATTCGGTGTGGTGATCACCACCCGCCCGCCGGGTCTCAATAATCTTCCAGCGTTGCGCAGCAGGCTGATGGGAGCTTCCACGTGCTCAATGACCTCGACGGCCGTGACCATGCCGAACTGGCCTTCTCCTAAATACCTGCTGAAATCGTTGTCGTTCAGATCCACTTCCTGGAAGGGAAGCTCGGCGTGAAATCCGGCAGAGTTTTTATCAGCTCCCATTACGTCCCAGCCCAGCGCCTTCATGCGCGTGGCCAGCAAGCCGCTGCCTGCTCCCAGATCGATGGCGCGTTCCCCCGGGTACGCAAATCGTGCCAGCACGTGCTCCACAACGTAATCGTGGAGCCCGGCCATGGTTGTTGTCTTCAGCTCGGCGGTGCTCACCGGCGCATTGCCTCCATGTAAATCGCGATGTGCCCTTGGATCATACCATCTCGGGCGAAAGCGTCCTGGGCCCGGACACGCGCGGCGCGGCCTCGCGATTCCACGAGCGCCGGGTTTTCCAACACCACTCGCATGCAGCCAGCCAGACTTTTCGCGTCACCCGTTCTGGCGACAAGCCCGGTATCTCCCACCACTTCTTGCAGCGCTCCGATGTCGGAGACGACCAGTAATTTTCCGCGCAGCATGTTCTCAGCTGCCACCAGCCCGAACACTTCTCCTCCCAACGACGGCATTACGACAGTCGAGACATCCCCCAGGACCATCTCCAGCTGATCGTCCGGGATATGCCCGAGAAATCGCACTCGGCCATTCAATCCTGCCGCCTGTGATCTCAGCGCCGCTTCCTCCGGCCCCTCGCCGATAATTCGCAATTCGAATTCACACTTTTCCTTTCGCAATTGATCGGCGGCTTCCAGGAGAAGTCCGACGCCTTTAGTAGTGACCAATCGCCCCTGAAACGCGAAGACCGCCGCGGTAGCAGGAACCGACGGTGCTTCTGCGCGGCGGACGCTGATCCCGTGATGAACGGTTCTCGAATTCTCCAACTTCAAAATACCCGCGAGCCAATCGGTGGGAGTGATGTTGATTGCACACATCTGAGCCAGCAGGCGCCGTAGGGGAGTCAGCGCCAGCCACTTCCAGCTTTTCCGTTTTCCGACAGTTTTCGAGTTGCAGGCAATGCATTTCTCGTAGCGTCGCGCCATGTAGTGACCCGAACATGGTGATTGGTCCGGCTCATAAAACATCAATCCATTGGGACACGCCACCTGGAAGCCGTGATGTTCCATGACAGCCGGTTTGCGCAGCAAGAGGGCCAGCGCCAGGGGAAGAAGGGCGGGTCCGGCAAGATGCAGCACGTCCGCTTCTCGCACCAGCTGCACCAATTCCCAAAAACCAGGAGCGCGCACCAACCGGAATGGCAGCAGCTCGTCTTCCGCCATGCGTTCATGCGTCCTGGTGACCACGGTCACTTCGATGGCCTCCGCGGCCGGGTTCTTCCGTGCCCAGCCCACCAGCCCGCGCGCGAGCTCCACTACAATCGTCTGGACTCCTCCCGGAATCGGAAAAAAATATTCAGTGTAAATCAGGATTTTCATCGAATTATTCAGCGGGCCGCAGCGCGTCCCTGAATGTTGTCGCAATTACGTCCCACGAAAAGAATTCACGCTGGGCCCGCAGACTTTTTTGCCGCAGCCGTTCGCGCAGGCCCGAGTCGTCAAGTACCTGAGCCAACGCAGTCCCCAATGCTTCCCCGCTCCCAAGGGGCACCACATGCACACCGGCTTCTCCCAGCGGAAACATCTTGGCGGCATCGCCATATCCGACGATGGGAAGTCCGCAAGCCACTCCGGCAATGGCGCTGCCGCGGCGGGTGTAGAGTTCACCGCGCACACACAGCATCGCGTCGGCTGCCGCGAGGGTCCGGCTCACTTCCTCAGCGGGGCGCACTCCCAGATTCACAATCTCCGCTGGAATGGATGCGAATGCCCGGTCAATATCGCCTTGGGCTTCGGCTGTTCCCTTGCCAAGGAAGATGACTCGGGGCTTATTTCCATTCATCACAATTTGCCGAATCGCGTTTGAAATATCCCGAACTTCGCGCTCGCGATTGGGCGGCTGGCTCAAGCAGAAGACCGCCACCGTCTTCGGGGTTTCCTTGCGTTCAACGTTAGGCGCTGAAACCGGCTCAGGAATGTTCGCGCCGATGGGGGCAAACACCGATTTGTGTTCAGCCTTTTCCAGCCACGGCACTGTTTCCAGTGGGATGGTAAAAACACATTTGTGTGCGAACCGGTGAAGTGAACGCACCACCAAATTCTGGCAGCTCTCCCGCACGCGATTGATCCATCGCGGCCCAGAAAGGCCAAACGGCTCGTGAAAGACCACGGCACACCGCGCACCGCGCCCGCGCGCTATGGCAAGCGTCGCCAGCGCGCCCAGCGGAAATCCGCGCCTTGACCAACCCAACGCCGTGTACTGCAACAAGACCCATTTCCCGCGCCAATTCGTGCTCTCTCGCCACACCTGCGACAGGCCAGGAATCCAGCCACGTTCGACCCACTCCACGCGCGCGAATTTCAATTGCACGCCGTGGCGGGCAAGTGCTTCACCAAGAAATATGCAGTAGTCCTGCAATCCGTCGGCAGGCGTGTCGCGCCGGCCCAGCAGCGCGATCCACAATTCAGTTGAGGCGCTTGCCTTTGGCGTTGATGCCATTGTAACCACGCTTCAATTCGATCTCTGCAAGTCCTGCTTCTTCAAACCAGTGCTGCACGTCTTCCATCCGCTGCGGCTGGTCGTAGACGGGCGAAAGCATATCGAGCGCGCTTAAAATCTTCACCTGTTTCAGCTCTTCGTCCGTGTAGTTCAGCCGCGGCGCATGCGAAATAGGGCCGATGGGAATCAATTTGCCAAGCCACGGTCCGACAAACGGAATTCGATGCAGCGCCTTCTTTGTTTCGAACGCAGGTGGAATCGTCCAGCTCAGCAACCGGTAGATTCCTTCCGTCCCCAATGGCTTGACGAACGGGCGCACCAGGTATTTGAGGGGTGGAAATCCGTGAGGCTTCTCGTACACGTCAATGACGATCTCTCCGCCAGGCCGGAGAAACGGAAGCAGGTTCCGGAATGCCGCTCCAACGTCCGGGCAATGTTGCAGAACACCCATGCAGAAGATCTTGTCGAAGACGCCCTTGCGCAGCGGAATCTCATAAATGCTCCCTTGAAATATGGTGAGGTTCGGTGCGCCGGCATTGTTGCGCTGCGCCGATTCCACCGCCAGGCTCAAATCGAAGGAATAAACTTCCGCTCCCGATTCCACGGCCAGTTGTGTAAATCGGCCCGATCCGCAGCCGGCTTCCAGAATTCGTTGCCCCTCGAGTTTCGCCGGCCAGCCCGTGGTGGCATAAAACCGGTCCCGGCTCAGGTCGTTGTGCATGAACTTGTCTACCTGGATGCGGTCAAAGCGAATCCACTGGAAACCGAACGAGGCCGTATAAGACTCCGTGGGCACGAACCGCGGAAGGTTGCGGACCACAGGAATTTCATTTTCACAGGATGTGCAGGCCAGTTGCCCTTCGACAATTTCACCTTTCGCCCGGTCTTGTGAGCGAACCTGAGAGATCTTCAGGCTTCTGCCGCACTTCAGGCATGCAAACATCGCGAGTGCTTCTGGTCGCACGAACTAACACCCCACCTGCAAAACTGTGGCGATCCGCTCCGCGGTTGAATTATTTCTCAACAAGAAAACTCCCAATTACCAGGGCATCCATGCCAGAGCTGAAAAACGTGCGCACGGCATCAGTGGGCGTGCACACAATCGGCTCGCCGCGAAGATTGAACGACGTGTTCATCACCACCGGAACGCCCGTGCGCCGGCCGAACGCGTCAATCAATCGCCAGTACAGCGGACTCGTATCGCGCTCGACGGTTTGCGGCCGTGCGCTGCCATCCGCATGAGTTACAGCGGGAATCACGGCACGCTTCTCGGGCTTCACTTGCGCCGTCAGGATCATGAACGGCGAATCCGTGGACGATTCGAGATACTGGTCGGCCACCTCGGCAAGCAGGGAAGGCGCGAACGGCCGCCACCACTCCCGGAATTTCACCGCATTGTTCACTTTCACGTTCATTTCCGGATCGCGCGGGTCGGCTAGAATCGAACGGCTTCCCAGAGCGCGCGGCCCGAATTCCATGCGCCCCTGGAACCAGCCGAGAATTTTTCCGCTGGCCAGCAATTCCGCGGCGGTATCTGCGGGATCTTCCATCCTTGTGGCGCGCAGTTTGTAGGTCTGGATGGCTTTCTCGATTTCCGCATCAGAGCTTTCCGGTCCCAGGTACGCGTGGCGCATTTTCTTGACCGGCAATGTTCCTCCGGCGTCAAGATACGGCGCCAGCGCCGCGCCCAGGCACACGCCGTCATCGCCCGCCGCGGGTTGAACGAAAATCCGATCCACAATTCCCGATGCCAGAATTTTTCCGTTGCCCTTGGAATTCAGCGCCACACCTCCGGCCAGGCAGAGGTTCCGGCAGCCGGTTTCTTTCACCGCCGCCTGCGCCAGCGTCATCATGGCCTGCTCGCAGGCGTCCTGTACGGCAAACGCAAGATTTTTGTGCCGCGCATCAATTTCCGATTCCGGTTGGCGCTTCGGGCCCAGCCGCGCTTCAATGGCCGCGCAAGGCGCAGAATCGTGTCCGATTAATGTTTTCGCCGCCACGCGATACGGATTGTCATCCGGGACGATAAATTCGCGCAGATTCGTGCCGGGCTCTCCGTATGGCGCCAGTCCCATCACTTTCCATTCGTCGCTGTAGGGATGAAAGCCCAGATACTGCGTGAATTGCGCGTAGAAGAGTCCCAACGAATTTGGCCAGGGGATGGTCCAGAGGTGTTCGAGTTTCCCGCCGATTCCTCGCCAGAGGGAAGTCGCCTCCCATGCGCCGCGGCCATCGAGGACCAGCACGGCCGCGTCATCGAATCCCGAGTAGGCGTAGGCGCTGATGGCGTGCGCGACATGATGATCCACGAAGCGAAAGCGCGCCTTGGTCGGACCGAACAGCTGGCGGAAGCGGTTTTCTCCCCCGCGCTGGTGCCACATGCTCGCAAAATGCCGCGTGGTGTTCAGCAACGCGCGTGCGTCCGCCGGCTGCTTTCCGGTGGCCATGCATTTCAGATCGTGGAGAAAGCCGGTGCGTGGCGCAGACCACCCCTGGCAAATGAAGTCCAGCTCGTCAAGGCGGGCCTTCGCAAATTCCAGGCACGCGCGAATCGCCAGCGCCGGGAAACCGCCGTCGTGTTTATTGCGGCTCAGGCGCTCTTCCGCCACGGCAAACAGCAATTCGCCGTCGCGCACGATGCAAGCCGACGAATCGTGCATGCCAGAATAGTTGATTCCCAAATTCAGCATCGCAAACCGTTCACTTCAGAGCCGGCCCCAGTCATGCGGTACGTTGGACGACAACCATCGAATGAATCTCTTCCACAATCTTCCAGTTCAAAATTCGAGTTCTCCGGAAGAGCGAATCTACCAATTTGACAGGTCCGTACTCTGAATTGGTCCACCCTCCGGAAAATATCCGCGCGTCATGAAAGACTACCACGCCATCACGCCCCACATGCGGGCTCCAATCATCCCAATCTCGCCTCACGCCGGCTTCTGAGTGATCTCCGTCCAGCATTAGGAAATCGAGCGGCTTGGTCCAATCCTTTGTGGCTTCGTAGCTGAATTTCTCGATCCATTCGATTTTGCCGTGCGAGCTGTTTCCCATCGCCCGGTGCGCGGCTCGTTTTGTGAAATTCAAGACGGAAGCACGAGTCATATGAAACGGATCTATCAGATAGAGGGTCCCACCCCGCTCCATCGCTTCACTCAACGCCAACGCGGAAACTCCCTCGGCCACACCGATCTCAACCAGCGTCCGGCGCCCGCTAGCCCATCGCCGAAGTGCGGCATGTTCATCGGCTGTATGTTGCGCAAGAAGCGGCCGCAACCCCAACCAGGCAAACACCGGGTGGCGCAGGTAGGGCGCAACTTCTGTTTCATAGTTCAGTGTCTGGCCGGAACAGGGAAGTCTGAGCACCGAAAATTTCAACTCTCGCTCCCGGTCCGTGCAGCCAGAATCAGAATCTTTTCCAGTTTTTGCGTCACTTGCTCCCAGGTGTAGCGCCGCATGGTCCTCTGCGCTTCATTCCCCAGCCGCCGTCGTAATTCAGCCGAACCACACAGGCGGCTGAGAGCACCGAACAGGCCCTCGCTGTCAGCCGGCGGCACCAGCAGGCCGTTCAACTCGTCCTCAACCACATCTGCCATCCCGGATGACTCCGTGGTTACCACGGGCATCCCAGCGGCCATAGCCTCGAGCAGCGCCAATGGCATTCCCTCCACCAGCGACGGCAGGACAAACAAATCATGCTGCGCATATAAATTCGGCATGTCGTCGCGCGCCACAAATGGAATCACGGTCACTCGGTCCCGAACGCTCGCCGCAAAAGATCTACGAAGCTCTTCTTCCGGAAGAAAGCAACCTGCCACTGTGAGCCGAACTTCCGGCAATGCACCGGCAAGCAATTGGAATGCCTCCGCGAGGTAATACACACCCTTGCGGTCAAGCCAGGTCCCTACATAGAGGACGAGCGAGGCGGACCCTTCCACATATTCGTGGTCTAGAAAGAATTGCTCTTCCACCCCGTTAGGTACATACCAAACATGCCCGGGCTTGCGACGGTGCAGCATCTCAGAGCAAATCCACCCTTCGCGATTAACAACTGCCCCGGCGGTAGCTGTACGGATTGCGAGATCAAACATGGCGCAGTGGTAGAAGCGGTGCCACAACCGGTTCTTCAATTTGAAGTTCGGAGCGTGGCCCCGGCGCCGCTCCAGCAGCATGGCCCGCACAAAGCGCTCTTCGCATCCATGCATGGTAAATACGTATGGCGGTGCGCCTCGGAGCTTCCCTAACTTGCGCCACCCGCCGTAGGCACACCCGTATGGCGCGTGGATGTTGACAACGTCAAACTCTCCTCGTCTCGCAAGGATCCGGCTTGCCAACGCCACCGCAAACCACAGCGCCTCAAACCGTTTCCATTTCGCCGGTTTTTCCAGCACGTCTTCCACGAACCAGCAGGTTACCTGGTGACCCCGCTTCTGCAGCTCCCGCGCATGATTCAAGACAACTGCGGCGGTTCCTGCCTCCTGTTGTCGAGGCACCCCAGTGGCAATCAGAATCCTCATCTAAGAAGAGCTGTTTCTGCTGGCGATCACGAAATAATGGAAAGCCATGGGGCTCAACATGCGCCGGATGGTCCGATTGGATTCAAAAACCGGCAAGCGCACCGGATCGTGCCCCGGCCTAATCGGCAACTGGTGCACGGTTCCGTCCGAGCGGATGACCGCCCATCCGGCTTTCTTAAGCATGTGGCGCACCTGCGGAAACAGGAACACGCGGTCGAGCGGCTGATCCGCCCCGGGAGTGGCGCGGCGGCCGCGCAAGCGTGCGTAGATGAAATACAAACCCATGGCGTTGAAATAGTTCGGAGTCGTCAGGTACAGCAGGCCGCCGAGGCGGCAAACTCGCCCCATTTCCGAAAGCGCTGCAACTGCATTGGGCAAGTGCTCAATCGTCTCGCAGGAGATGACGATATCGAACGACCCGTCCGCGTAAGGCAGCTTCTCTGCGTCAGCTTGGACGAAATCGACGTGGTTACCGTTCCCGTTGCTTCGACGAGCATGCTCCGAGGCGATCCTCAGCGCCATCTCGGAGAAATCTGCGCCGGACACCTGAGCACCGCGAGATGATAAAAGCTCTGCAAATCCTCCCCGGCCGCATGCCACCTCCAGCACTCGCTTGCCTTCGACCGGCCCAAGGTATTCCAACACCAACTGGTACCAAGGGCTTGCTTCGTCCGCGTGTTCCGGCGCCGAATCAAAGACCTGCCTATGCCATTCGTCGTACTGTTTTCCCCGGATCATGGTGTGGAAGACCAGTCTTTTTGCAGATGAGGCATCTCGGGAATCGGCAGCCAGCGCTTGCGGGCGCGCAGGTACAGTGGACTGCTCGCCAATCGTTGTTTGGCTTTGTAGAACAGCCTGGGCGGCATCACGTACGCGGGCACCAGTGACAACGCTTTGAACGCGCGTTGCCACGCTGTTGCTTCCGGGTGCAGCACTTCGTAGAGCGTGCGCTCCGCCTGAACGGTTTCCCAGGGGTGTCCGCCGTCAAGTATTAATCGCAATTGGATGGCATCCGCCTGCATTCGTTCGGTAATCATGCGAATCACGCCATCCTTCAAGCCGCGTGCCGCCAGTTGTTGCTCGAGGCATCTTGCCAGGTCCGCCAGGACCTGCTGCTTGCGCCTGAGCCGCTGGCTGTCGTTCGAGCGCATTTGAAAGGCGTTCGAATCGTGAATGCGGTAGTAGAAGAGAGGCTCCGCAAGAATCCGCACGTGGCAGGCTGTGGCCGCCAGCGTGAAAAGATATTCGTCCGCTTGAATCGTCAAGGACTCCGGGACGGGCAGCAACGATTTCAGGATTTCCGACCGGACCGTCATCCGGCACGTGCCCATAAATGCTCCGCGCCGTCGGAACAGGAGAGCGCCTTCCAGAGTGTTGGCCTGAAAGCGCACGCTTTCACGCAGCACATGCAACTGTTGCCGCCCGTCCGGATAGACAACGATGTCGCCATGTCCTACGAATCCAAGTTCGGGCTCCTTTGCAAACGTCTCGAGAGCGCGGGTTAATTTGTTCCGCATCCACCAATCATCACCGTCAAGAAAAGCGATAAATTCGCCCATCGCTTCCGGGATGCCGGCGTTGAAAGCTGATGCCTGGCCGCCATTCGGTTTGCGGATGAACCGGACGCGCGGCTCGAATTTGCGCGCGATTTTCGGGGTGCGATCGGTCGAGCCATCATCCACGACGATGACTTCCATCTCGGAAGACGGGTAGTCTTGCTCGAGCACGCTGACAATCGCTTCCTCAATGAAGCGCTCATGATTGTAGGTGTCCACGATGGCCGTGACGGTGGGCTTAGGCATGTTGCTCTCGAGCTTCTTTTCGAGATTCCCCGCCGGATGCAACCGACAATTCCGCGGGGATATCGAAAACACCGGCCCAGCGATCCTGCTGGTGCGACCGCGGCAAAGTATCCACGGCAAGAAATGGAACCGCGTTCCAAACTTCCAACAGCCGCCCGCCAGTCAAATTGTTTCCACCATTAAACATGGAGCAAAGGATTGAGTAGGATCCGGGCCGAAGGGGCAGATAGGGCAGGGTGACACGAAGCTGTTGCGTGCCGCGTTCGAGCGACACCTCCTCAAATCCCCAGCTCGCCACCAGCACACTCGAGTCATTGTAGATGTGCAGTCCGAAATGCCCCCGACGGACGTCCTCGTTCGGCGAAACCATGAAATGCAAAGTGACTTGATTCAACCCGTCCCGAAGGATGGTGCCGCCGCCGGCCAATTCCCAGCCAAGGAATACAGGAGCTCCAGCGAGATTCCGTCCCTGCTCCGCGCCGGACATCAGGGCGTTTTCATACGCAGCGATGACCTGGCCGGTAGGACCTTGCTCGCGAATCTGTCCCGCGTCGATCCAGAAGACGCGTTCGCAAAGCCTGCGAATCTGGTTCATCTGGTGGCTGACAAATACAATCGTGCGGCCACTTTTTGATACTTCCTGCATTTTCCCCAGGCACTTCTTCTGGAATTCCAGATCGCCGACCGCCAGCACCTCATCCACCAGCAGAATTTCCGGCTCCAGGTGCGCGGCCACTGCAAATGCCAAGCGCATTTGCATCCCGGTGCTGAAATGTTTCAGCGGCGTGTCGAGGTAGCGTTCCACGCCGGAAAAATCCACGATGGCGTCCTGTTTTTGGTCAATCTCCCGTTTGCTCATCCCCAGGATTGCGCCGCTCAGGTAAATGTTCTCGCGTCCGGTGAGTTCCGGATGAAAACCCGTGCCAACTTCCAGCAGACTCCCGACGCGGCCATGTACCTCCGCAAATCCGGCGGTCGGGCGCGTGATTCTGGATAGCAACTTTAGCAGCGTTGTCTTGCCCGCTCCGTTCCGGCCGATCAGGCCCACCACCTCGCCCTGCGGGATGTCAAAGCTCACATCGCGCAACGCCCAAAGATAATCCCGCGGAAGGCGCGGCTCCCGGGGGAACAGGGCGGTGAGCGCGCGCGCCATCACGTCGCGCAGAGCCAGGTAGCGCTCCCGTTCGCCGACACGGTAGCGCTTGCCCAAACCCTCCACGTGAATGACGGTCTCAGGCATTTTCTAATTCGGTTCCACTCACACCACATCCGCGACAGTAGATTCCATCTTTTGAAAGTACGCCACGCCGGTGATCAGCATGACAAACACAACAGAAACGGAAACCAGCATCAGCCGCCCCGGCGGGTCGCCGTGCCCGGTGAGCGACCAGCGAAATCCTTCGATCACTCCCGCCATGGGGTTCAGCCCGTACAGCCAGCGCCATCTCTCCGGCACCAGCGAACTCGGATACGCCAGAGGAGAAGCAAACATCCAAAATTGCACCAGGAATGGCACGGCGTAGCGAACGTCGCGATAAATGGCATTCATAGCCGAAAGCCACAGCCCCATTCCCAAGGCCGTCAGAATAGCGAGAACCAAAAAAGCAGGCAGCCATAGAGCCGAGGCCGTGGGACGGATGCCGTAGTACACCATCATGGCGACGAACATCAGGAATGAAAAGGCAAAATCCACCAGCCCCGAAAGCACGGACGATAGCGGCAACGCCAGCCGGGGAAAATACACTTTCGTGATCAGGCGTTGGTTTTCCACGATTGAATTTGTGGAGTTTTGCAGCGCGCCGGCGAAATACATCCACGGCAGCAACGCGCTGTAATAAAAAATCGGGTAGGCCAGCCCCTCCGATGAAATGTGCGCCAGCTTGCCGAATAGGCTGAACACCAGCATGGTCAAAAACGGCTGCAGCACAGCCCATGCGGCGCCGATGGCCGTCTGCTTGTAGCGGATCTTGATGTCGCGCCAGACGAAGAAATATAGCAGCTCGCGATAGCTCCACATTTCGCCGAGAGGCAGCGCCCACCAGCGTCCCGGCGGCGCGATGCGCATCGTCGGAGCGTTCGCCCCAGCGGCGGGTTCCACCATCGCGGTTGCGCCGCTCATTCGGTTCCCTCCGGCCGCGCAGATTTGATCTGCTGCATGTCCTCCTTCTCGATATCGCCCATCATTTGCCTGCGCCGCGTGAGATAAGACTTCAATGTAGCTGCGGCTCGCTCAGGAACCACCATAACCTGATTGTACGCAGCGGCGCGATAGGAAATCGGGCCTCGCGCGGGGATCAGGTGCGTGCCCCACTGAAAAATCAGGCCGAAGTTCCAGGCGATCAGTGCCGTCGTCACTGCTACGGCCATCCATTCCGTGCGGCGTTCCCCCCAGACACGCGCCGCCTTGTCAACAAGTGCCGCCAACCCGAGGACGAATAGCACCGTGAGCGACACAAAGAAACGGCTCCCGAAGGATGAAAGGCCATGCCAATCCACATAAGATCCAACGACGTAGAGAAAAGCTGTGAAGGTAATCGCGGAATAGCGCGCCAGCGCCTTGTCGGCCCTTCTCAGAAAGAAAAATCCCACGACTGCAAAGAGCAAGACGGGAGTCCAGCTGAACAGCCCGTGCTCTGACGAAAACATCACCTTGAGGAGGTAAGGGCTTTTCCAATCCCAGAGGTGTTCGTAGCCGGTCTGCAGATAATTTCCGTAGATAATCTTTTTTGTCACCAGCGTGGGCAGAAAGAAAATAATCATCACCGCGCTGAAAAGAATGTTTCCAATAAACAATTCACCAACCGGGCGTGAAAATGGCGCGCGACGGGCTCTCCAATAGTGTTCGAGCGATTCGATGAGTGGAATCAGCAGCACAACACCGTTTATGTAGTATTGATCGAGCATCAAGCCGGCCACCGCTCCCAGGCCCGCCCATTGCGCCCATGTGCGCGTCCCGCGCGTCCGATCCCAGTACCAGACGAATAGTGCCACCATGAATGCCGAGTGCGCGTGCGACCAGGAAGGATTGAAATACATGTACACCGGCAGGGAACTCGCAAACCAGATGCCGATGGTTGCCAGAAACGCCCAGCGCTCTGGTAGATATTTTCGCGCCAGCAAAAACGAGATCCACAGGCTCAGAAATCCGTACAGCGCGGTGCCGAAAGCCATCGCGTAGGTGTACGCACGCGAGTAGCCGTCGGCGGGCACAAGGCCGCCGAGAGCGTCATAACTCAGCACTCCCAGGTGGGCCACGATGAGGAACGGAGACCACAGAATCGCCGGGCCAATCGAAAAATGATTGTCCACGTGGCCCGTGCGGGTGTACTGCTGCGGGAGAAGATACCCTTCCGCGTCCACCCGGCCCATGCGAAAGCTTGGATTAGCTTCCTGCCAGTCTTTCACGAAATTCAAATTGTGTTCGATCAACAGCGCCCGCGCGAAGGCGTAGTATCCAACTCCGTCGCCGCGCACCCAGGGGTTCGACAGCGGCAGCGTAAGCAGGAAGACCACCGCGAGAATGCATTCGTACTTCGTGAGCTTGAACAAGACGTGACAACCTCAGGTTGCAGGGGCGGGGCCCATTCAGGCTGGCGGATTCGGGCCGATCCTGCTCCTTAGGACGCTGCCTTCGCGTCGTGCAGCAATGCTCCCTGCGAGCTCAATGCACCCGCGCCGGCTGCCGGCTTCCGAAGGATCGCGATGAGAGACAGCGGGGGCAGCGGAAGCCAGGGATCCATCAGCCGGAAGATGGGCGTCAGAAGGTTCAGCAGACGAATCTGTCCAATCCCGAACGTTTTTCTCTGAAGGATTCGACCGTTCAACCACCAGGCCACCACGCCCGGCCGGTTGAATTTCAGAACCCGCTCCACCGTGAATCCTGCTCGCGCAGCCACATCCACCAACTGTTCCTCCGTGTAGCGCCGGTAATGCCCCAGCACTTCATCCAGACTTCCGTAAAGACCGGGCCCGCATGGCACCAGGATGATCGCCCGTCCGCCGTCATCCAGAGCGCCCCAGATATTGCGCAACGTACCCAGGTCGTCTTGCACGTGTTCGACCACGTTCAAACACACGACGGTGTCAAACTTCTCATCCGCGGGGTAGGAGTCGGCCTTCGCGCCGTCCGTAAAACCGACGTGCATATAAGGCCGCGTGGCGCGCAAATTTTCCAGGTGTTGCAGGTATTGCGGGTTGAAGTCCGTCGCCCAGTATACCGATCGCGGCATCAAGTGTGTGGACATGTTCCCGATTCCCGCGCCGATCTCCAGCACTCTCTGCCCCACATAGGGCGCCAGCACATCCGCCATCCAATGATTGAACCGCGGCGCCTGATTCAGCCGCTCCAGTATTTCGCCGCCGTGTTCGTCCGCCGCGTATATCCGGCCGGACGCCGCATAATGAAAAATAGCCCACAGAGCGCGGACCCCATCCTTCCAACCAATTTTTTTCCCTTCGCGATAGGTGCGGCCGGAATAGCTAATGGGAACTTCAAAAATGCGGCTACCGCGCTTTGCCAGCTTGATGGCCAACTCTGGCTCAACGTCAAAGGTGGAGCTTTGCAGTGGGATACTTTTCAGCAGGTCCGCCCGCACCATCTTGTAGCAAGTCTCCATGTCCGTCAGGTTGAGGTCGCACACCAGATCACAGAGAAACGTGAGCAGTTTATTCCCTAGCGCATGGCGGAAGAAGAGCGCCCGCTTGTACCCTCCGGGCATAAACCGCGAGCCGAACACCGCATCGGCATCTTCGAGCAGGAACAGTTCCACCATGGGCAGAAGGTCGCGTGGGTGGTATTCCAGGTCCGCATCGTGAATCACCACCAGCTTCATGTCCACATGATGTAAAGCCGTGCGGATGGCCGCGCCTTTGCCCTGATTTTTTTCCTGCCGAATCCATACCCAGCGGAATTTTGGGTCCACGCCCTCGGATTCGCGCGTGGAGCGGAACCGCGCGATGGCATCCGGGGTCCGGTCCGTCGAGCCGTCATCCACTACGATCACTTGAATGGATTGAAGCACCGGGGACTCGCCGAGAATTTTCAATCTCGCGAGACTGGTTTCCACAAGGTATTGTTCGTTGAAGACAGGAACGATGACAGAAAGGCTGGTGCTGGTTCGCTTCACAGTCAGACCGTCATTCGACTGCATGCTGCGATCACCCGCTCTTCCGATAGAGTTGTCGTTCATCAACAGATTCGCCGGACTGGTGGCTATCTTCTCGCGATAATTCGAAATTTACGGCCTTCATTATTTACCACATTACTCTCTGGTTCAACAGTGCAGCAACGAACTTGTCGAGAAGTGGGATCCCTTAGCCGTACGATGCTTGAATTTAGGTCCTGGGGAAGGAAACGGTTACCGCAATTGACTTTTTGCTAGTCCGAAGCGATTCGTGCGGCTGCCGATGGTCCGTCCCCGGGGCCTGTGGTTGCTCCGGCTCTGCCGGCCATTTCTTTCTCCGTCTTTTCCCGCCGGTGTCCAACCACGCGATCTACGATTTCCTCAAGCGTTGTCGTCGGCCGGAAGCCGGTCAAGATTTCGAGTTTTTCCAGCGCCGGCACACGGCGCGGCATGTCTTCGAAGCCCGGTTCGTAGGCCTCCTCATAGGGCACGAAGACAATGGACGATTCGCTCTTGGTCCGCGCCTTCACGAATTTCGCCAGTCCTTCAATGGAAATTTCCCGGTCCGTCCCGATGTTCACAACTTCGCCGATGGCGTGGCTGTTTGCCAGCAGCCTCAGAATTGCCTCTACCGTGTCGCGTACGTCGCAGAAACAACGCGATTGCTGGCCGCTGCCGTAGACTGTGATAGGCTCCCCGGCAAGCGACTGGCGCACAAAATTCGGCAGCACCATGCCGTAGCGTCCGGTCTGCCGCGGCCCCACGGTGTTGAACAGCCGCGCGATGATGACCGGCTGCTTCTTTTCCTTCCAGTACGATAGCGCCAGAAATTCGTCCAGGGCCTTCGAAGCCGCGTAGCTCCAGCGACCAATCGTGGTCGCACCGAGCACCAGGTCGGCATCCTCCCGGAACGGCACCTTGTCGCTCTTCCCGTACACTTCCGAAGTGGAAGCAACAAAGACCAGTTTCTTTTTCTTCGACGCCGCATCCAGGACCAGTTGTGTCCCGTACACGTTCGTTTCCAGCGTGCGCACAGGCGATTCCACGATTAACCGCACGCCCACGGCTGCCGCCAGGTGGATGACCACGTCGGCTTCGTCCACCAACTCGGCCAGCACCTGTTTGTTCTGAATGCTGTCAAAGGTGTAGTGAAATCGGGGATAAGCTTTCAGGTGCCGGATATTTTCAACGCTGCCGGTGGAAAGATCGTCGAGGATGAACACTTCCTCGCCGCGTTCGAGCAATGCTTCGGAGAGATGAGATCCGATGAAACCGGCCCCGCCCGTGATGAGGTAACGCAAATTAGCCCTCCCGGCTGGAGGAATCGTTTGGATCGCCGGACCCTGAAGGGAACGGCGCTGTCTTGTTCACGTCTTCGCCGTACCCATAGCCGTAGGCATAGGGGTAGTAGCGGTAGGAGTAGTAGTAATCCGGCGCGTTGGAATCCACGGCATTCAGCACCACTCCCAGTAATCGGCTCTTCACCGCTCCCAGCAGGTCGCGCGTGCGCGTGAATGCTTCCTTCGGCGTCTCGCCGCTGCGCACCACCAGCAAAACTCCATCCGTAAGCGAAGAGAGAATCACTGCATCCGTGGCCGCCAGAATCGGCGGCGAATCAATCACGATGAATTTATACCGCCGCCGCAATTCCACCAGCGCCTCGCGCATACGATGTGACGACAGTAGATCGGCAGGGCTGGGAGGCACGGGCCCGGTCGTAAGCGCATCGAGATTCTTGATCGTCGGGTGCGGGATGATCACATCATCCAGCGCCATCACGCCCGCCAGATAGGAGCTCAACCCGCCTTCTTTGCCCACGGTGAGGTTCAACACACGCCGCACTCCCGGCTTGCGCAGATCCGAATCCATCAGCAGGGTGCGATCGCCCAACTGCGCGAGTGTTACCGCCAGGTTTACCGCCGCGGTGGTTTTGCCTTCGCGCGGCAACGCGCTGGTCACCAGGATTACCTGCGGCGGATGTTCAGCCTGTGACAGCAGCAGCGAAGTCCTCAGCGCGCGGAAGGCCTCGGAAATTTGCGACTTGGGTTGGACGAAGGCCAGCAATTCCACGCGCGGCGCGGAAGCAGCCTCCGGTAACGCCTCGCGGGAGAACGGCGAGAATCGCTTGTGATGTCCGTTTAACCCGGGCAGGGCCGGAACCACCGCTAGAGAAGGAAGCCCGGTCAGCGCTTCAATATCGTCGGGAGACTTGACCGTGTTGTCGAGGTACTCGCGGAACAGCGCCAGGCCTACTCCGCCCACCAGGCCCACCAGAATTGCCAGCAGGATGTTCCGCGCTTTTTGCGGGCGCGACGGGCTGACCGGAGCCAGCGCCGGATCCACCACGCGAATGTTGCTCGATCGCAGTCCCGCGGTGATGCCGGCTTCCTTTAATTTTTGCAGCAGCCCGTCATAGAGCGTCTTGTTCGATTCGGCGTCGTGCTTCAGGATGTGATACTGCACCAGCTTTTCGGCCAGGTCGTTCGCATCCGCCTTCTGCTTGTCCAGCGCCTCCTGCAGCAACTGTACGCGCTGGCGCGATGTATTGAACTCCTGGTCCACGCTGTCGAGGATTGTCTTTCGCGCCTTCTCCAGGTCCTGTTCCAGCTCTTCCTTCTGCGCCATCAGCCGCTTGACCTTCGGATAATTCGGCCCGTACTGGTTCACCGCATCCACGTAGCTTTCATCTAATTCCGTCTTGCGCTTCAGCAAGTCCTGAATCACGGCGTTGTCTCGCGCGGCAGGAATGGCGTCCACGTTTCCTGACACCGCCATACGGTAGAGCGCCTCCTTTTCCGCCAGCACGGTCTGCGCCTCGGTTACCGCCTTGCTCAAATCCGCCAGCTTCTGCGTGGTGATGTCCTGCTTCTCGTCAATCTGCCAGATCTGGTTTTGCCGCTCGTAAGCGATGCGCGCGTCTTCAGATTTTCCCACCTTGATGCGCAGTTCTTCGAGTTCGGCGGAGAGCCAGTTGGAGGCCTGCGTCGTGGCGTCGTATTTGCTTCGGAAATTCTGCTCGATGAAACTCTGCAGGTGCGTGTTCACCACTTGCGCCGCCAGTTGCGGGTCCTGCGCTTCAAACTGTACTTCCACCAAGCGGCTGTTGGGCACGCGTTTCACCACCAACCGTCCCAGGAAGGCGCCCAAAATCGCCGGCCGCCGCTGTGCCGCGATTCCGTGGGTCCACGTCAACGCGTTCGCCGATCCCCCAAATTCCGGATACCGGCCCAGATCCAGCGTCTTGATGGTTTGCAGCGCCAGCGTCTCGCTCTGGAGAATCTTCGCCTGCGTCTCGATGTAATTCTCCATGTCGATGTACTCGCCGTAGGAGTTGGGGTCCTGGAAAGGAAGCATGTTTTGCGCTTCGCGATCCACCTCCACTCGCGCGGCAGCCTGGTAGATGGGCTTCATCTTGAACGAAGCGATGGTCACCACAGTGACTACGGTCAGCAGAAATGTCAGAATCAGCCACTGGTGTTTCCGCAGGATGATGACGTAATCCAGCAGGTGGGGTTCCCGCGGCATCTGCTCCCAAGACGACACCGCCGGTGAAGGGATGACGGCCAGTGGCTCAGCGGCCTTGCGATCCCGGGCTAGTGCTCTGGATGCGTCTTCCACTATTCTCCGTTCCCCTTGCAGAATTCCGCGCCGATTCGCGAGTCGGTCAGTTCCTTGTCCCTATTCGATAGATCGCGACGGACGTCCCGACTCCGATGGCTGCCTCCGCCCCTCGGGCCAGCGCCTTTTTCCCGGCGCTGTCGGGTACGTACAGGATGTCGTTGTCCTTCATGGCCACATCTTCCGTCTGGTTCTTCTCAATTTGCTTAATGTGGACGGCAATCTGCTCTCGCTGGCCCGTTGCGGGATTCGTGCGGAAGATGACGGCATCATTCTTCTTCGCAAAAGGAGTCGTCCCCTTGGCCAACGCCACCGCTTTTAGCACCGTGATCTGCTCGCCGTGGCTTTGCAGTACGTAGCCGCCCGGTTGCGCTACGCCTGCTCCGCCAACGTATACAATTCCTGCGCGCGGAACACTGACCGCATCCCCGGCATAGACCGGGATATTGAAGGCCGGGTTGCCCGATTCAAGCAAGTCCTGTACGTGAATCGTAATGGTTTGAAGATTCGGAGCGGCGTCTGCCGGCGTGGCGCCTTGAAGATCTGGGATTGAAGCTGGCGCTCCGCCTCGCGTTACCAGAACCACGCTGCCTGCGTCCGGCGCGATTCCTCCGGCGATCGCCAGAATTTCCAGCAGCGTCGTCGGACGGATGACCTGGTACACCATCGGGTGCGCCACAGCTCCCACGATCGAAACCGGCTGGCTGTTTTGTTCTTTCACAAACACGGAAACCTGGGGGTGGGAGATCAATCCATTTTCCAGCAACAACTGCTCCATGCTCGACTGCAAATGGAATGGTGTCTGCCCGGCTGCCGGGATTCTTCCGGGGACCAGCGGATAGCTGATTTCCCCCGTGTCGGACACACGCACGTCCCGCGTGAGTTCCGGCACATCGAAAACCTCTATGTGCAGAAGATCTCCAGTCCCGATGGGAGTGTCCACAGGGTGAGCCCGGGCTAGGTTGGCCAGTTGCTGGATTTTTTCGTTCGTTTGCTGCGGTGTCTCTAGTTTTTCCTGACCACGGGCGGCCTGTGCACACAACAGGCAAGACAACACCAACAGAGCAAATGCCACCCTTGGCCAGTCCGAGACCCCACGGACTGTAACCGCCATGCGATGAATAACCCCGCCGTCACTATGGCCCAGTCAGCGCGTTGGTGTCAACCGTGACTTGACGCGTCTCTCGGTGACTCTCAACGGTACTTTCGCTTTGTTAACGCTCTCTGTACACCACTTCCTAATTACACGCGGTGGTCTTATCCCGCTACGCTGCTTTCGGTGTGGGCCGGCACCCGCTCTCGCCGGCGCCTCACCGCGCCTTCTGACGGAATCGCCGGTGAAGTGGCCAGATGGGCGAGCAGCAGGAACAGCAGCGCGTTCGACGGGATGTGCATATTGAAATCCACCAGGCTGTGCAGCAGCAATCCGCTCACGGCCGTAATTCCTGCGGCGTGCAGCCCTCTCGAGAAGTGGCCCTGCTCTTCGCCGAATTTCTTGCGCGCCTCCCGGAACAGAACCCACAGAAACATCAGGCCGCAGATTCCGCCGAGCATCCCTGTTTCCGCCAGGGTCTCGACGTAATCGTTGTGCGCGTGGTCCACCACTTTGCCGTCGTATCCGGTTTCATAGCGCGGATAGACGGCCACCAGTGTCCCCAGCCCGGTGCCCTTGATGGGATGGTCCAGGAAGATGTGAAAACTGCTACGAAACATGGTCACGCGCCTGGAAAGCAACACATCTCCCGTCGGCACGCTGGCAAACCGTTCCAAAACTTTTCCCGTGCCCAGCCAGACGATTAATGCGACTGCCGCGAGTCCCACCATCGCCAGAGCTGCCACGCGCGGCCCTTCTGGGCCTTTCCGCGATTTCGCCAGCAGGCCCAGCACGCCCAGTTCAAAAGCCAGGCCCACGATGCCTCCGCGCGATCCCGACAGAATCAGCGCGCCGATGGGAATGATCGTCAGCAGCGCCGTCATCGGGAAAATATCGCGCCGTACCCCGCGGAAAATCAGCAGCGCCAATCCCACCGGCAGCACCAGCTCCACAAATCCGGCGAAGTGGTTGCGGTTTACATACGGTCCGAAGGTGTCGCCGCCGGATACCGGCTCCCGGAACCAGTAAATTTTTCCGTCGGCGGTGAAGTGCTGGATGATGCCCAGCAACGACACGGCGAAGCAGAAGAAAATCAGGAACCAGCCAAGTCTTACCATGTGCGCGCGCTCGCGAAACGCCTGCGCGGTCAGGAAAAAAATCAGAAAATAGGCCGCCAGCTTCAGCAATTCAGCCCGCGTCAAAAACGGATACACGGTCGCACGAAATATCAGTTGCGCCACGCCAATGCCGATGAACCCCAGAATCCACACATTCAGCGGACTCCAGTAGAGTTTGGAATTTGATTTCCGGCAGATCACCACCGACCAAATTAGAAACAGGACGGCCGCTCCGATTTCCAGAATGGCTTCCGACCACGGTTCCACCGTGCCATGAGCCAGCACCGCGAACGCAAAAATTGCATAGAGCCCGGCGCGAACAATTTTCATCGCGTGGGCTGTCCTATCTCTGCCGGGGCGGGGACCAAGGAAATGTCCGTGAGCCACACAGTTCCGCTCAACTTGTTGTCGAACAAGCGGCTCGGATTTCGGTTCAGTTGGATGCACAGGAAATGCGTTTCCCGCCCGGTGGCAATGTCTCCTTCAACGGCAGTCCATGGATGGGAGCCGGCGAGATTCTCGGTGAGCAGTCTCTCCGCCTTGGGTTGGTGAGGGTCGAACACCAGAAACCGCATCCCGCTCTCTGTCGTGATCCCTTCCGTCCGGATGCGGGCATGGAAACGGTACCTTCGGCTGGGTTCCACTGCAACGAATTGAGCGGGCTGAAACACTTCCGTGTTTCTTCCGCCGCCGAAATCAATTCGCACGGACCGCGCGCCAAATCCCGGTGGCGCCGCATCAAAGTCAATCGCCACTCCCGGCAGCACGGACCAGCGCCACCCCAGGCCTCCATTTTCAAACTCATGTGAAAAGTCGCCGTTAAAAACTACGGAGCCGCCCGCAGGTTCGTTGTGCGGAATCCCTGCCGCCGCCAGCGCCTCTTTCCAGACGCGCACGGCATCGGCGCCGCGCTCTTCGGCGATCAGATCCTCGAAGAATGGAAAGGTTCGCGGCAACGCTAACGGTTTTCCCAGCCCAATCAGCCGCTTCCAAACTTCCATTCCCGCATCGGCCTGTCGGTTGGCGGCGAAAAAATCCAGAGCCTCGATATATGCGTCCACATTTGCGGGCAGCACCTGGTCCAGCAGCAGGTTGACGTCACGGTTCGCTCGCCAGGTTCGAGAGATGGCCAGCGGCAGAAGTTGCGGATTGCCGATGAGCGCGCTATGAATCTGAGCAAACCCCTCGGAGTAATCCTCTTGCCGCAACAGAAGGTTTCCGTAGTTCCACTCCACCTCGGCGGACGTGGGGTAAACATTTCTTGCCCGTTCAAACGCTTCCCGAGCTTGCTTGGTGTCCCCGACGGCTTCCTGCGCGCTGGCCAGATCCATCCAATAGTGCGCCGAGAGAGGATTCACCTGCACGGCTCGCCGGTAGTTGGCGAGCGCGCCTTCCAGATCCGGATTTTCAAGGTCCCATTGTTGGCGATGCCCGACGCGGTCCCACCCTTCCGCATACCCGGGTTCCAGCGCCGCGCCCCGCTTCATCACCTCGATGTGATCGGAATGTAGGCGGTGATCCGCCAGCCACATTCTTCCGGATTGAAACGAAAGCAGCGCCAGGACCGCAAGTGCTGCCAGCAGCAGCGCCCGCTTTTGTGCCGCGCTCTCGAATGGGAGTTCCATCACGCCGTAATCTGCTACGGGCGTTGCCAGTTCCGCAAGCGCAATTTCAATGCATTGAGAGGCAGGTCAAATCCCGTGCAAGCTGAGGTGCTGGTCAAGTGAGCAGGTACATCGCGGGAACTCGCAGATGATAAGGGAATCAATCGGTTTCGCCCCAGCGGAAGATGATTCCAACCGTTATCCGGCGATTGCTTTCCGATGGACTGGCCACGATTTTCAAAAAATCGGAGAAATGCGACTTCTCGTAGTCGTACTCGAAAGCCCGCACCGCCCACCGCTTTGTGACTCTCACGTCAATCCCGCCGCCTGCGGCCCAAACATACGCGATGCTGGTATTCGTTTTCGGATTGAATCCCCCATTGTTCGGAATCTGCTGACGGTCGTACCCCGCACCGATCAGGAACTGGCCGAAAGGAATCAATCTGTGGCGATGCCCAAAGGGATGAAAACGCGGGCCGACCATCAATGTATAGATGGAACTTTTTCCGAAAGCACCTTGATCTTTATACGTACCCGTCCCGTCGGCCACAAATCCCACCCGGTGCTTCCAATTGTAGTCGAGCGTGGCATTCCAGCCGTTCATTCCGAATCGCGCCGCGCTCGGAGGATAGTACGAACGGTAGGTGTAGCCGCCCTCCAGTTCATATTTAAACGTGGGCTGCTGCGGCTTTTCCTTTTCGGATGATTCCTGCGCGGGTGCCTGCGGCGCAGGCTTCTCCTGCGCCATCGCTGGCAAATCAAAAATTATGATTGCAACCAATAAGCCCAGCGGCTTTCGCATCCGCAAATTCCTCCACTGAATTTTCATATCTCTCGTGTCTTCCTGCTTCCCCCTGCGCACCAGAGAGTCTCCTGTCGCAGGCGGGCGTGCAAGAGTAAACCGAAATCCGTTGGGATGAAAGCAGCGCCGGGCGGGATGTCCGGGGTACACGCCCCTCGCTAACGAGCCGCATCCTGCAACCCCTCGCTGCCGAACGCCATCCCATTCAGTTCACCTCGGAGTGGCCGGGCGACAAGGGTGAAAAATTCCGAAGGCCGATGCAACCGCATCAACGTGTGGTACGTTTAATGTCGGAACCTTTTACAACATTTTCCGGAATGCATTAAATCTCCCCCTCACGGGTGTGCAGAGGATGCCATTGAAAGCTCATCGCCTACTAATTGGCTGCTGTGTTGCAGCATTGCTCGCCGGATTCACCGCCTGCGGAGGCGGCAGCGGAAGCAGCACAACCAACGCCACGGTCACTTCCGTGGCCCTCACTCCCGCGGCCCTGAACGTAGCCATCAATACGAGCGCCAACATCAGCGCGCAAGTGAATCTGTCGAACACCACGGTGAACACCAGCACGGCGGTCACTTGGTTTGTAAACGGTGTCGCAGGAGGCAATTCCACCGTGGGCACCATCGTGCCTTCCTCCACCAACCAGCAAGTGGGCGTTTACACCGCTCCAACGGCCGTCCCGGCGACGAACAATGGACAAGTAAACGTAACCGCCACGGCCCCCCAGGACCCCTCGAATTCCACCGACACCACCAGGGTCACGTCCAACATTTCGATTGTCACCATTACCGCCGGGCAGGGTCTGCTCGTGAATCCCACGGGACAAACTGTCCCCGCCGGCGGCAGTTTTCAATTCAGAGCTACCCTCAATAGCTTGCCGGATCCAAATGCCAAGTGGGGCATCAGTTCGACGACGGCCTCTCCCAGCCAGATCGGGAAAATTGATCCTGACACCGGCGTGTACACCGCGCCGCTCGCGCCGCCTCCCGGTCAATCCGTCACTGTCACCGCCACCGACGGAGCCATCAATGCAATGGCGACTGTCACGGTCGTCTATTCCGATGCTTCGCTCAAAGGTCCTTACGCCTTCGCCTATTCGGGCGGCATCGGAGCAAATTTCATCGCCGTCGCCGGCAGCATTGTTGCCGACGGGCAGGGCAGCATTCTCAGCGGCGTGGAGGACATCGAGAATTTTTCCACTGGCGTTTCCGCGCAGGTTCTCATTCAACGCGGAAGCTACGTGGTGGAAGCGGATGGGACAACCAACGCGACTCTGAACACCGGCGGGCAAGCCCAAACCACGATTCAGTTTGCTCTCACCACCGACCAGCATGGTGTTTTGATTCGCTTCGACCAAAATAACGTCGCCAGCGGTTCAATTGATCAGCAGAACTTGAATGCCTTGACCGGCTCGCCATTGGTCATTTCGGGACCCTATGTTTTCGGTGTTGCGGGCGAGGATATCGCCCAAAGAACCATGGCCGTCGCAGGAAAGTTTTCCGCAAACGCGGGAGCAATACCGGCCGCAAATACGATCTTCGACATCAACGATGGCGGTGCGGTCACCACTCCCACTTCCGCGCCGGTCTCCAGCGTCTCGCTTTCCGGCAACTACGCCTTCGACGCCGTGTTTCCCGGAACCGGTCGCGGCACGGTGACGCTCACATTCGTTACATCCAGCGGCAATCTGCAATTGCTATTCGCGTTCTACGTCATCGACAGCACGCACATTCACGTGGTTGAAATCGACTCCAAAGCTTTGCTGGCCGGCGATGTCCTCAGTTCGCCAGCCGGAAATTCCTTCACGGCCGCGAGCCTCGCTCAAGGCAACTTCGCTTTCACCAGCGGCGGCACAGCCATCGACACGGTCATGGGAAATCCGGTCACCGTAGCCTTTGCCGCGGGAGGCGTGTTTGCTTCGGACGGCGCGGGCAATGTGACCGGCGGTGTCCTCGACTCGAACAACGGCGGCACACCCGGAGCCAACACCACCATCGCTCCTTGCACCTATGCCGTGAATGCTGCGACAGGGAGGATCGATCTGCGGCTCTTTACTGGCGCCGGCGCGTGTCCGGCGGGCGCGAACGCAAGCACCACCGAATTCGCTCTCTACCCCACCGCGCAGGGATCCGCAGTCCTGGTTGAAATCGACGCCAATGCCATGACCAGTGGACTGGCATTCCAGCAGGCCCCCGCCCCGGTCGCGCCCACAGGCAGCTTTGCGATTCTCCTCGCCACGCTGGGCACCTCGAAAAATCTTGCCGGCGTCGTTCCTCAAGATGCTTCCGGTCAGTTGACTATTAGCGGCGCCAGCATCACCGGCGGAAGCCTCGACATCAACAATTCCAACGCTGTCTTCGTCAACGATCCCATCACCACCAGCACAATCACCGCACCGGATGCCCCCCACGGCCGCGGAACAATCACACTGAACGCCACCAGTCCCCCCGCCACTTTCAATCTCGATTACTACGTCATCGACGCGAACCGCGCTGTGTTCCTCGATCAGGACACCACGCGCGTCGGCACTGGCCTTATCGCCCGGCAATTCTGACGCGCCGGGTCCGCGCTTACTTGGCGGGCAACTGTGAATATTCCTTCTTCGCAACGCGCAGGATGGGAATATCCGCATCCGCACCGTTCCACAGCGCGAAGAATTTCTCATACGCCGCGCGACCTTTGGCCGGCTCGCGCTGCATGGCGAAGGAACGGCCGAGCCACAGTTGCGCCAGAGCGCCGAAGGGACAATTTGCAACATCGGCGCGCCACTGAATGAATTTCTGAAATTCCGCAGCAGCCTCTTTTCCCTGATGCAATTGCAAAAAGGCTTGCCCTCGCAAATAGGCCGGGTAGATCAGCGAGCCACCTTCTAATTGCGGCCGCGGATAGCCCAACTCATACTCCAGCGCAGGCTCGAGAACCCTCAGCGCTTCGGATGGATTTTTTCGATTCAGCTGAATGGCCGCACGAATGGAAGGCAGCCAGTAGTGATGCAGCTCCGTATTCTGCGGAAATTGTTTTTCCAGATTGCCGGCGATAGTCTCGGCGCGTGAATCATCTCGCGCCCGCGCCAGCACCAACCCCGCCAGGATTTGCGAATCTCTGGTGCTGGCCAGCTTGAGGCCCTCCTCAACGGCCAGCCGCGCGTCCCGGTCATTTCCAAACTCAACTTCTCTGATAGCCGCGTTCATTTTCCAGATCGCCGCAACCTCTCTCAAATCGTTGCGCAGCGCCGAATCCACCGCGCCCGACGAGGATTGACGCGCGCTGGTAAGTTCCCCGTGGTACGCAGCGGTGTCCGATTGCAGGCTGAACAGCCAGTCTTCCGACCCCGGCATATCCCTCGCCAGCGCGACCTGCCGCTCCATCTCCGCCTTGTCGTTCTCGATGAACGCAATCACGTAGTAGTCCGCATGCAGGTACGTCCCGTCCAGCCGTTGGTCCAGGGCCTGGTGATAAGTCGCCTTTGCTTCCGCCAGGCGGCCCAGCGAGGTGTAATCCTCCATAAGGTTTGAATAGATCAGTGCGAAACTCGGATCCAAGCGGATGGCTTCCAGATTCTCCGCAATGGCTTTCTCATAGCGTCCCATCAATTCGTTATGCCATCCCATCCTTTGGTGCGGCCCTGCATCCCGTGGATATGCGCGCGCCCACACTTGGGCGGTCTGATTGGCCTTCTCCAGGTCGCCCACCACACCGAGGTAGAAGTGCGCGGTTATGTCGAATTGCTCGCGAGTGCTCACGCGCTCCCGAAGGTCGTAAGCCTTTTGAATCATCTCCGCCGCTTGAGCGGGCTCGCCCAGGGTAATGTACGTCCCTCCCAGCGCGTCATAAGCCAAGGCAAAATTCGGATCCAGTTCGATGGCCCGCTTGAAAAATGGAATCGCCGCGACTTCCCCCTTTTCATGGGACGTCTGCACTCCCAGGCTGTAGGCCTTCAGCGCTTCGAGCGATGGCGTGGTAGCTTGCTCGATGGGCGCGTCGTACTTCTGAATCGAGCCCAGCGATTCGCCCAGCTTGTTGCGCAAAAGTTTGGCGGCACCGCCTAGTGCATTCAGAACGTCTTCCTTGCGCGCCACCTGTGCCTGCTGCTGAGAAATCGCTTCGCCGCTCCTGCAGTTCATCGCGCTCAGTCCCAGCACATACTGGCTGCCAAGATTGGCGATGGAACCGGTCAGGTAAACCTTGCTTCCTGCTCGCTGGCATAGTTCCCGCGCCACGGCCGGCGTCAGCCGCTCTCCGGGAGCGCGTCCCATCAGTTTCAAGGTATCGCGCACCTTTTCATCGGAGAGGATGCTGAGATATGGAGATTGGCCAAGTTGCACGGCCAGCCCTTGCTTCAGCGCATCGTCAAACACGGCATCCCCGGTGGAGTTCTCGAAATCAGCAAGCACCAGAGTGTCTTTTTCCGTCAGCGCGGGCGCGCGGTGAAAAACGAAGTAGGCGCTCGCTCCCAGCGCGGCAACAATCACAATCGCCGCCGCAATCGAGCGCCGGCCCCTCAACGGTGCGCCGGTTTCGATAATGCCCCCGGCCGAATCAGTTGCGCGTGCCGCCACATCCGCGCCGGATGCACCGGACGGCTGCGCGTCAGGCACACTCTCCACAGCCGGGCCCACATAGCGATACCCGCGCTTGGGCAGCGTTTCGACGAACCGCGGCTTTTCGGCTTCGTCATTAAGCGCCTGACGAAGCTTTTTCACCGCCGTGTTCAGGCTGTGATCGAAGTCAACAAAGGTGTCGGCGGGCCAGAGCTGTTCGCGCAGCTCCTCCCGCGTCACCACCTGCCCGGACTTTTCCAGCAGGATCGCCAGTATTCGAAAGGGCTGCTCTTGGAGCCGGATTTTCCGGCCGCCCTTCAGCAACTCGCCCGCACGGAGGTCTAGCTCGTACTCGTCGAACCGCAACGTCCGCTTGTCTTGGGCATCCCGTGACAACGGTGGCCTCTCGTGGCCCGCAATATATCATTCCTCGCCTCCCGAACCCCTTGTCCATCTAGCACTTAGTGGGTCAGCAGCAGTTCAGTTACGGCTCACCCCCCGTGCATTGCCCTTTCTTTGCGGAGGCGCGAGAGTGCGCGCAGGTCGTGAACATCGGTTAGACGGAACACACGGCCGCTGGCGAGGGCAGCTTCGATCCAAGCCCAGCCAGGAATCGAAGCGAAGGAGATTCCGATGAAAAAGCAGATTCTGGCGGTTGCGCTGGTGATTTCGCTGGTGGCGGCAGGGCAATCTATTGCGCGCCCGCGCGTGCTGAGCACCTACATTCCGTTTCAGTTTGAAGTCGGCAGCACCAAGCTGCCCGCCGGCCAGTACGAAATCGAATCCGTAACCACCGGGAACGGGACCATCCAGATGATTCGTAAGGCGGATGGCAGTGCTTCCGCGCGCTTCTCTACGATGGTCACCGAGCCGCGTGATGGAAACTCCTCACCCGAACTCGTCTTCCACAAGTACGGAAGCGATTATTTCTTGTCGGAGATCCACACCGGGGACAACCACACGCTGCGACTGTTCGAGTCCAGGCAGGAACGCGAGTCGGCCCGCAATCAATCGGCGGTCATCTATGCGTTAGCGGTTCGCTGAGCACGTGTAGCACAGACCTTCAGTCTGTGTGCCTTTGCTATCTTGCAGTGCACGAATGCCGCCGCCCCAGGACAACAAGGCGGGCGGACCGGGACAAAGAGACTAGAATTTGCTGTGGGGGAATGTCGCCAATGAAAAGTATTACGGCTTCGCAGCCGCGCCGGCGCCGACGGGTTGCGCTTCCGGAATCGGCGCACCAGCGGCGGCGATTTCCGGAACGGGCGCTTCCACTTCCCAATCGCAGCCTTCTTTGATGCACGAGCGGAAATTACCAGCCTTGGTGCGCTTTTCGACCACAAATGGCGCGCCGCACTTGGGGCAGGGCTGGTTGATGGGTTCGTGCGGAGTGGTGAAATCGCAGTCCGGATAACTCGAGCAGCCGTAGAAAATCCGGCCGCGCCCGCGCCCCCGCGCCGTACCGCGGCGGACAAATTCGCCCTCGTTGCATTTCGGGCATTTGATTCCCAGCGTGATCGGCCGCGTGTACTTGCATTTCGGATAGTTCTGGCAACCGATGAACTCGCCGAAGCGGCCATGGCGCCGTACCAACTGCGCTTTGCCGCACGTCGGGCACTTTTCCTCCAGCACCACATCCGGCTGCGCCACTTTGCGCGTGGTGCTGTGAATGCGGCGCGTGGTTTTGCAGTCCGGATAACCGGTGCACGCCAGGAAGGTGCCGAAGCGCCCGCGCTTGATGGCCATTTCCTTCCCGCAGTTGTCGCAATATTCGGTCTTGGGCTCACCATCTTGCTCGGCATGGCCGGGCTCAGCCAGATCGCGAATGAAATCGCATTCCGGGTAGCGCGAGCAGCCCAGGAAAAACCCGTGGCGGCTGATGCGTTCCAGCAGTTCGCCCTCCCCGCACTTCTCGCATTTCTGACCCGTAGGGATGCCCGCCTTGTACGACTTCATCTTGTCGGCGGCTTTTTCCAGGTCCAGTTCAAATGGATCCCAGAATTCCTTCACCGCTTTGCGCCACGGCAGCTTGCCTTCTTCGATTTCGTCCAGTTCGTCTTCCATGCGCGCGGTGAAGCCCACGTCGAAAATATCCTCGAAGGCCTTCACCAGCAGCTCGGTCACCTTTTCGCCCAGCAGCGTGGGCGTGAAGCGCCCCTGCTCCTTGATCACGTACTCACGTTCGACGATGGTGGAAATGATCGCCGCATACGTGGACGGCCGCCCGATGCCTTTTTCTTCCAGGTCTTTTACCAGCGTCGCTTCCGTGTATCGCGGCGGCGGCTCGGTGAAGTGCTGTTCCGGCCGGATGGTCTCCAGGCGCAATTGCTCGCCTTCGCTCACGCGCGGCAGCGTCCGGCTTTCCGTGTCGTCCGCGTCTTCCTTTTCTTCCTCTTCCTTCACCACCTGGTACACGGCCAGGTATCCGTCGAATTTCTGCACTGATCCGGTGGCCCGGAAGGTGTAGTCGTTCGCCAGCACGTCAATGGTGGTCTGGTCGAAAATCGCCGGGACCATCTGCGAAGCGACAAATCGCTGCCAGATCATCTGGTACAGCTTGAACATGTCGTCGTCGAGATACCGGCGCACGCTTTCGGGTGTGCGCGCCACATCCGTCGGACGAATCGCTTCGTGGGCGTCCTGCGCGTCCTTCTTCGATTTGAAGAAATTCGGTTTTTCCGGCAGATATTTTTCGCCATACGCCGACCCGATATGATCGCGAACCTGCCCGAGCGCATCCGCGGATACTCGTACGGAATCCGTGCGCATGTAGGTGATCAGCGCGACGGATCCCTCCGCTCCCAGCTCCACGCCTTCATACAAGCGCTGCGCCAGCGACATAGTTCGCTTGGCGGTATAGCGCAGGCGGTTGTAGCCGGCCTGCTGTAGCTTCGATGTCGTAAACGGCGGGGGGGCATTTCGCCGCTTTTCCTTTTGCGCGACGCTCGACACTTGCCAGACGGCGCGGTCGAGCTCCGCCAGGATGCGCTGTGATTCCGCCTGGTCCGGGATTTCCAGATCCTTGTCGCGGAACTTGATCAGCTTGGCTTCAAACGAAGGCGGCTCGCCCGCGCCCAGCAGCGCGTGAATGGTCCAGTATTCCTTGGGGACGAACGCGCGGATTTCCAGTTCGCGCTCGACGATCAGCCGCAACGCCACGGTCTGCACCCGGCCCGCGGACAATCCCCGGCGAACCTTGTCCCACAGGATCGGCGAGACCTTGTAACCCACCAGCCGGTCCAGCACCCTGCGCGCCTGTTGCGCATCCACCAGGTTTTCGTTCACCTGCGTGGGATGTTCGAACGCCGCCTTGATGGCCTTCTGCGTAATCTCGTTGAACATCACGCGATAGATTTTCGGCGGCGTGCTGCGGATTTCGAGCGGCGCTTTTGCCGGCTTCTTCGTCACCTTGGCTTGACTGGCTGCTTTGGCTCCATCGCCAGGTTTTGCTCCGTCACCGTTCGTTGCTTCAGCGGCAGCGGCTTCCTCGGTCACTTTCGCATACTTGCGCGGCTTACCCAGAATTTCCGCCAGGTGCGCGCAGATGGCTTCGCCTTCGCGGTCCGGGTCGCCCGCCAGGTACACCGCATCGGCGGAGTTGGCCGCCTTCTGCAGGTCGCCAATCACTTTCAACTTGCTCGGGATTACTTCGTACGTGGGTTCGAAAATGTTTTCCGAGTTCACCACAATCGGCTTTGCGGGCTTCTTGTCCGAAGCCTTTGCCTTGGTCTTGCGCTTGCTTTTCTTTTTGCCGTTTTGCTCGCCGGGCAGAAGTATCCCAATCGTTTTCTTCGGCAAATCCATCACGTGGCCATAGGAAGCCTTCACCGTGTATCCACGGCCCAGGTACTTGTTGATGGTCTTCGCCTTTGCCGGCGATTCGACGATTACCAGTGATCTTGCCATTCGGTCCCTTTTATTCCTTCTGTGACGCTTGCCACGAAAATACCGTTTCCTAGATTCAGCCGCTCCGGCTCACACCAAACTTCACCGGCGGCACGTTACATCCTAACCCTGCTGTACCCTTCCTTATTACAACAGGACTTTCAGGAATTGCTTCCCCGGCAACTGGCGTACCACGCCTTTTAGCTCCAGGTCAAATAATGCGGCCAGCACTTCCGACGACGTCAGCCCGGACTGCTCCACTAATTCGTCCACGTGACGCGATTCATCCAGGCTGAGCAGCTCATACAGCGGGCGTTCCGTGGGTCCCAGGTCCTGTTCCACCAGAGTAGCACGTTCCTTCGCGGTTGCCGCTTCTACCGGCAGCAGCTCCGCCCTCACCGGCGTCGGCAACTCCTCGATCACGTCTTCCCAACCGGTCACCAGCTTGGCTCCCTGCTTGATCAATTGATTCGGGCCGAAGCTCGAAGGCTGCGTGGCATTCCCGGGTACCCCGTAGACTTCGCGCCCAAATTCCATCGCCAGCCGCGCTGTTATTAATGACCCGGAGTATTGCGCGCCTTCCACCACCACCACTCCCAATCCCATTCCGGCAATGATGCGATTGCGAATCGGGAAATTCTGCGGCGCCGGAAACGTGCCCATCGGAAATTCCGTGATGATCGCGCCGCGCTGCTCCATGTCCACGAAAAGCTTTTTGTTCTCCTTGGGATAGACCACGTCAATCCCGCAACCGAGCACACCAATCGTCGCGCCAAGCGTGGAGCTCAACGCTCCCTTGTGCGCGCTCGAATCAATTCCCCGCGCCAGGCCGCTGATAACCACCACGCCTCTTTCGGCCAGGTCGCGCCCCAACCTTTCAGCCATTTGATTCCCGTAAGGCGTCGGACGACGCGCCCCCACGATGGAAATTGAATGCCGCGCCAGAAGTTCAACGTTTCCGCGCACATACAGCAGCGGCGGAGGATCGTAAATCTCCCGCAACCGCACCGGGTACTGCGGTTCATCCCAGGTCAGCAACCGCACGCCGGCCGCCTGCACCAGCGCCAATTCCTTGGCCGCATCGCTCAACGGCTGGCGCGTATGAATGGCTTGCGCCACCGCCGCCGGCAGATGCTGCCCCTCAAGCGCCGTCAACGAAGCCGCAAATATCGCTTCCGGACTGCTGAACTCACGAAGCAATTTCCCGGCCATGCGCGCGCCCAGCCCGGGCGTCAACGCCAGCGCCAACCATCCCAAGTATTCGTCGGATTCCATCGCAGGAGCTACTTTCCGCCAACCCTAGGCGCGCCCGCAGCACGATGTCAAGAGAGGTTCAGCCCTTTGCGGTTATTACGGATGCAGGTCCCTGCGTACAACCACGCATCGCTCTTGTACGAAGCCACCACTCGTCAGGGCACGACTTTAGTCGTGCCGCAACTGGCAAAGAGGCCGTGCGGCTTCAGCCGCTGAGGGATGGAGTCTCCTTTGCCTGTGCTAAGGATGAATTCCTTCCGTGGAAATATGCGGGCACAACCCCACGGCACCACCGGTTTCGAATGATCCCGTGGCGTAGATCATTTGCCCCTTGCGAAACGTCGCGCAGACCCGCGCAAGATTCTTCGCGTCTTTTGCCGGATCGGCGTCGAGCAGCACAAGATCCGCATCCAGCCCCACGGCGATACGCCCGCGTTTGTTTGCTTCGCCGAGCCGCTCCGCCGGCGCCGTCGTCAGCGACGCCAGAATCTGCATCGGCGTCATACCCGCGCGAGCCATCAGTTCATACTCTTTTTGCGGGCTATAGTTGTCCTGGTATCCAACATCGGTGCCGAACAGGATTTGCCCGCCCGCGCGCGCGTAATCGCGCAGCTCGTCAACTCCGCGATCGGCAAATTCCATGGCCTCCGCATCGGAATCTCCTGCCGCCTTCGCTTCGGAAATCCAAAGTTGAAGGGTGGGAACCAGCGCTATGTGACGTTCCTTCATGCGAGCGGTCAGCGCAGCATCCCATTTGCCAGACATGGGTGTTGTGTGGGCGAGCACGTCGACGCCGGCGTTCACGGCGATCGTGAGTCCTTCCATGTTCGACGGATGCGTGAACACCAGGCGCCCGCGCCGATGAGCCTCGGCAACCGCGGCCGTGGCGACATCCTGTGGCATCGGCTTCACCTTTCCATGGCCAACCAGCGAACCGGTGAAAAGCTTGATGACGTCTGCGCCGCCGTCGAGATTGCTGTCCACAAATCCGACCGCCGCTTCGGGCGTAGCAGGCTGTGCAAGATATTGCAGAAACTCCGCTGGCAGTTTGTCGCGCACGTAATAGGGGATGCCATCGGGCGGGAAGAGCGGGCCTCCAGCGGTCAGGATTCGTGGGCCGCGAACTTCTCCGGATTCGATGCGCTGGCGGATTGCCACAGTGTTTTGCAGCATCGAGCCGAGATCGACGGCGGTTGTCACGCCGTAGCGCGTGAGCATGTCCTCCAGATGCTGCCGCAATTCCTTTGCCGGCTGGTGCGCCGGGTCATCCCATTTGCCCAGCTCGAAGTGCACATGGCTGTTCTGAAATCCAGCAGTGATGAAGCACTCGCTGCAACCAATGGGCTTCACGCCGGCCGGCATCCCAACCTGCCCTGCGGGCCCCACGGCCCCAATCCTTCCGCCGCGAATCACGATCACGCCGTCCTTAATCGGCGGTTCCGTCGGCGACGGATAAATAGTCAGGTGTTGAAACACCGCTGTCTCGTCGGCTGCATGCACGCTCTTCACGCGCGGCGTCGAAAACAAAATCCAGAATGCCGCGAACAGCACCACCGCCACGGCCACCGGCCGAACCCATCGCTCACACTTCATCGCGCCTCCAGTGTCCCTTCAAAATTTCGTGCGTATCAAGATACGAACGCCCGCGTGGAAAGTTCCGCTCGCCCCGCCGGCTACGATTTCTCCAGCGCCCAAATCGTCTCCACCGCCAGCTCCAGCACGTTCCCATCCGGGTCGTAAAAATAAATGGACGGCGGATTGTTCCCGAACGCGAATTCCTGCGCGATCTTCAAGTTGTGCCGCTCGAGCCGCTCGCGCCACGCCGGAATCTCCGATTCCTCGATGCGAAACGCCACGTGCCCCGGCCCCGTGGTCCCATGCGGGAGAAGCATGCCGCCCTGCAGCGTCAAGTCCGCGCGAAACAGCAGCAGCACGCTCGGCCCCGCGCCCACTTGCAACGCCGCGCCGCGGTCGCCGATGAAATACGCATCGTTGATCAGCCGCAACCCCAGCACGTCGCGATAAAACGCCACCGCGCGATCGAGGTCCGTGATGTACAGCGAAGTTTCCAGCACTGCATGTGGGCTTTTGATCATGCCGAAATCTTACTCCGTCTTCTCTTTCTGGACATCCTCGCGCCCGCTGGTCACAATATCCGCCTCGCATCTTCGCGGAGCCGCCATGCCCATCGTCCGAGCGAACACGAATCGCCATCGCATCCCACGCGCCGTACTATTCGCGGTCACCATTTTTGCCTTCACCGCCATCGGCGCCGCCGCGCAATCCGACAAGCCCGCGCACACGCCCACTCCGCTGGGAGCGCCGCTCGACATCACCGTCCCCGCGAATCCCGCGGCATTTAGAGCTGGCGGCGAATGGCATCTCGTCTACGAATTGCACGTCGCCAATCTCGGCAAATGGGATTGCCAGCTCACCAGTATCGAAGTCCTCGCCGCCGACCGCGCCCCCGGTCAAGTCGCGACATTCGCAGCCAAGGAACTCGAAGCCATGATCTCGCATCCTGGCCAGGAGACCGCCGAGAAAACCAAAATCCCTGCCGGCTCATTCGCCGTCGCGTACCTGTGGTTGACGTTCGGCAAGCGCGACGACGTCCCGGCAAGAATTCAGCACCGCATCGCCGTGAAAATCGGCGACTATCCCGAAGCCATCACCCTCGAAGGCGTCCTCGTCGCCGTGAACAAAGATCCCATCACGGTGATCAGCCCGCCCCTGCGCGGCGAAAACTGGCTCGCGGGCAACGGCCCCTCGAACACTTCCATCCACCGCCGCGCGCTCATCCCCGTTGGCGGCCGCGCCCGCATCGCACAGCGCTACGCCATTGACTGGGTGCAGCTCTACCCCGACGGCAAAACGCATCACGGTGACGCCAAGGACAATCGCAGCTACAGCGCGTACGGCGCGGAAATTCACGCCGTAGCCGACGGCGTCGTCACGCAAACCAAAGACAGCATCCAGCAGAATGTCCCCAGCGAAAAGCCCGCCGTGCCCATGACGCTCGAAACGATCGGCGGCAATCACGTCATCGTGGACATCGGCAACGGCCTGTTCGCCTTCTACGCCCACATGCAGCCGGGCTCGCTGCGCGTCAAATCCGGCGACCATGTCCGCCGCGGCGAGACCCTCGGCCTCGTCGGCAATTCCGGAAATTCCTCCGAGCCGCATCTGCATTTCCATCTCTGCGATGCGAATTCCGAACTCGCCTGCGAAGGCCTCCCCTACGCCTTCGCGTCATTCGAATTGCGGGGCAACGGCTGGGGCTGGAAGCAGTCGGAGCCCCCCGCCGCGCACATAAAGCGCGAAATGGAAATCCCCGCCGAAAACGACGTCGTCCGCTTCCCCGCGCCCTAACGCCTCCGTCACTTCACCTCTTTTTGGAGTGCGGCGGCATCCCGCCGCTTTTATACGCCCCGGCTCGCCGGGGCGCGGCGCATGCGCCGCTCTCTTAGGCTTGATTCGTCATCCTGAACGCTGCGAAGGATCTCTCTTAGCCTTTGCCTTCTCTGAAATTTCAAATTTGCAATTTGCCCTTCCTCTTTGCTCCAGTCGCTCCTCACACCCCCACATTGCCGATTTTCCCGCGCAGGAGTAATATTCGCCCGCCAGCCGCAACCAGGCGAAAAACTCGGAAAAGCAACGCATCCGGGATAGAAATGGCAGGAAGCGCGCGGAATTCAATCCCTGCGTCGCATGGGAAAGGGGCTCCCAATGAAAATCTCGATGACCAAATCTGCATGGCTGTTCGCGGGCCTCGCGCTCGCATGTCTCTGCCCGGCCACCGCTCGAGCGCAGGCGGAGACCACGCCGGACACCTACAAGGAACACAACGCAGTGCCTCACACTGCGGCCGCGCCCGCCAAAGTGGATTTTCAGGGCAAATTCACCTTGCCCTTCGAAGTGCGCTGCCACGGACACAAAATGCCGCCCGGGCAGTACACGCTGACCGTGAAAACCGTGAACGACGCCAAGATGGCCACCATCGAGCACGACGGAAAAGAAACCGTGCTGCAGGTCAGCCGCGTCTCGCAATCTTCCGACTCGGGCAAGAGCGCCGTGATGGTTCGCCACGGCCCCGGTCCGCGCGCCCACACCGTCGAATCCGTCTACGTGGAGCCTCTCAACATGATGATGTACCTCGACGAGAGCGGCCACACCGGCTTCATGGACCGAATGTTCGCCTCCCTCAAACGCGTCCCCATCACCTGATCCGAGCGTTGACCATCCCGCCCGACGCAGGAGTACCCTGTGGAGAATTTTGAATTAAACCTTAAACCAAGGAAAGGAAGCAGCTGGAAAAGATGGCGCGCTTTGTTGTCTATGACGTGATTCGCGGTTTCTAGTGCTTCTATTGGACACCGTGAAGCTACTGGCGGAGTGGGTGAAGGCAGGTTAAGTGAGTCCACACTCTTGCTTCATGGGTGAGACTGATCTGTTCGGGCATCTCGCATTACCGAAGCGAGTTGGTTGGCCAACAATGCCCCGACAAGACTTTCCATGGCGCTGACGTCAATTTTCTGTTCTTTTTCGTAGACGGCATCGGCTTGCTCAAGCGCCTCATAGTACGGCTTTTTATTTTTGGAAATTTGTTCCGGTACCGTGTTAGTTCCAGGCACGCGATAACCAAGTCTGACGCACAGGACGACGAATGAAACCGTGCGGGTTGTGCGGCCATTTCCGTCAACGAACGGGTGAATCCAGTTCAGGCGCCACATGACATAGGATGCTAGGTGAATCGGTGAACGTTCCCAGTTTGTGCTGACGCAGTCGCACATTTCTTCGACTAGTTCCGCGACTAGATGGGCGGCCGGCGGGATATGTCTGCTTCCTTTGATTTCAATTCCTGCAGGGCGATAAATTCCTGCGAAACTACTAAGCCCCTCAAGAGCCACGCGGTTCAGCGTCATTATTGCGGAGGGTCGTAACTTGAAGGGGCGTTCGGGGTGAAGCCAATATTCGATTTGTTCTATCGCACTATCGAACTGCCGGAGACCGTTCTTTGCTTCCTGCCGCGCCTTCTCGTCGGGGTCAGCTATTAACTCAACTTCGAGCGCTTCGCTGTGCCTTTCTTCAGGAGGCATCGCCGGTTATTTTTCTTTCAGGGCCTCCGCTTCCTTATCTACGGTTTCGCGTGTGACCCGTGGATTCTCGATATTCGTGTTACCAAAGGCGAAGCTTCGCCTTTGTTCTTCCTTTTGCTCAGGTGTAATTTCGAGATTCTTGGCAGCATCCAACAACTGCTGCAGCTCTGTTTCGGTCACAGGAACCTCCGCCAAGTGGATCCTTTGTCAGAAGAAGGATTGCGATGCTGTCTCTCTTCTTCTTGCAAAGGCGAAGATTCCCGTTTTCGTCTGTCGGCCACGGGAGAGGCATTTGGAGCTTCATGCTAACAGATTGAGTCTACGGCAGACAATGGAATGCGAAGTCGCCGGTCCTTCATCCCCTGGATCCAACACCTGGCCTGTCAGCGCCTTAACCTCCGTCCTCCCACATTTCGACCGAGTACCATTGCCATCCGCGTTTCCCCGTGCCACGCTAGAAATGGAGATTTCTCGGATGAGCGCCGCGACCAATCCAGCCTGCCCTCAGGAGATCCGAAGGGCGCAAACAGCTTACGGAAGGGCGGGGATGAATCCGGCTGGCTGGGACCTTCCGAGGGGGAAAACTAGCCACTCCTCACTCGCCACTAGCCACTGCATTTCTAATCGTTACACCCCGCGATTAGAACACTCCGTAACCCACTCAAAACAAGCGTCGCTGGTACTTTCTAATCGTTACAAATTCGAGGGGTGGCCTTCCGCCAGAATCAAACAGAAGGCGAACCAGACGTCACGGCCGCCGGTGGCTTGCAGACCTGCCCGCCAGATTTGTGGAGGGCCCTGGCCGCCGAAGCAGGTCTCCCCGCGAAGGCGGCTAATCGCGACACGAGGGCATTCAGAAATCGTCGTAACAAATTCAAAACTCAGGGACATACCATTTTCTAATCGCGACTCGAACGCGCCTTCCGTGCCTCTTTGCCTCTCTGCTTCCATGCCTTCTTCCCCCTCACAGACCCTCCCGCGCCCCTGTGTTACAATTGCCGCGAAAATGAACAAGCTGCGCATCTCTGTCGTCGAATACCTGAACACCGCGCCGCTGGTGTGGGGCTTCGTTGACGGGCCGCTCCAGGGCAAGTACGACCTGTCCTTCACCGTGCCTTCGCAGTGCGCCGAGGCGCTGCGCCGCGGGGACGCCGACGTCGCCATCATTCCCGCCATCGAATACCAGCGCATCGAAAATATTGTCGCGCTGCCGGGCATGTCCGTGGCTGCCAAGCGCGAAGTGCGTAGCATTCTGGTGGTCGCGAAGAAGCCCATCGACATGGCCAAAAAAATTGCGCTGGATTCGAGTTCGCGAAGCTCGGCGGCGCTGGTGCGGTTGCTGGCCAAGGATCTCTGGAACATCCAGCCGGAATTCGTGGAAGCCTCGCCCGATCCTTCGGAAATGTTGAAGCAGGCGGACGCCGCTCTGGTGATTGGCGATCCCGCGCTGCGCGTGGCGCTGAAGATGGACGCGCTGGCCGGCCGCACACCCAGCGGCGAGCAGTGCTGCCAGGGCGATCCGGACGACATGCCCGTCCCCGGCTTCGAGACATTATTTGTGTACGACGTGGCCTACCAGTGGGAAGAGATGACCGGCAAACCCTGCGTGCTGGCCATCTGGGCCGGGCGGCGCGACGCCGTCACTGCGGAAGTTCTCGCGGATTTCCAGGCATCGAAGCAGTTCGGCCTCGAGCGCGCGCGAGAGATTGCCGAAGCGGCTTCGATCAAATTGGATCTGCCGCCGAAGGCGCTCTACCGCTATTTGACGGAAAACATCAATTTCGATCTCGACCAGGAAAATCTCGCCGGGCTGCATTTGTTTTTCGAGCGCGCCGCAGCGGCCGGATTGATTCCGCGCCATCGCCCGCTCGAGTTTGCGGGCACGGGCAAGAACGTTGGCGCCGGAGCGGGACGATGAGCCTTACTCCCCAGGAAGCACTGGAGCTGTTCAACTCCGATGACCTGATCGGCATCGGCATGGCCGCGAACGAAGTCCGCCGGCGGAAGACCGACCCGCGCGTGGCCACCTATCAAATCGACCGCAACATTAATTACACCAATTTCTGCACCGAGTATTGTTCCTTCTGCGCGTTTTACCGGCCCATGGGCGCGAAGGACGGCTACATCCTGTCGCTCGAAACGATCTACAAAAAAATCGAAGAGATGCTGGAGCTCGGCGGCACCGGAATATTGCTGCAAGGCGGGCTGCATCCCGACCTGCGCATCGGGTATTACGAGAACATGCTCAGCTCCATCAAGGAGAAATTTCCGCAGGTGCACCTGCACTGCTTTTCGGCGCCGGAAATTCTGTGCATTGCCGAAGTTTCCGGGCTTTCGGTGCGCGATACCATTGCGCGGCTGCGCGACGCGGGACTCGATTCCATTCCCGGCGGCGGCGCGGAAATTCTGGACGATGAAGTGCGCGCGCGCATTTCGCGGCTGAAATGCCGCTCCGATGAATGGGAAGACATGCACCGCACCGCGCACGCGCTGGGCATGCGCACCACCGCCACGATGATGTTCGGCTGCGGCGAAGAATACCGCCACCGCGTGAATCATCTGGAGCGGCTGCGCCGCATCCAGGAAGACACCGGCGGATTCACCGCGTTCATTCCCTGGATTTTTGCGCCGGAAAATACGCCGCTGGGAAAGAAAATTCCGGAAGCCACGGCGTTCGATTACTTGAAGACGCTGGCCATCAGCCGGCTGTACCTCGACAACATTGATCACATTCAATCGAGCTGGCTGACCCCGGGAATCAAAATCTGCCAGGTGGGATTGCAATTCGGCGCGGACGACGTGGGCAGCATATTGATTGAAGAAAACGTGGTTTTCGCTGCCGGCGTGCGCAATCGCACCAACGAAGTAGAGCTGCGCCGGATCATCAGCGATGCCGGGTACATTCCCGCGCAGCGCGATACGCTCTATCGTTCTTACGTTTTGAAGAATTCACCTGCCGTCACCGCAAGTCTCGCCGCGAAACCAGCCGCCGCAGCCAGCGCGTAAATCATGTCTTCATTTCTGAGGGACGCGAAGTTCGAGGGTGACCTCTGCGCCTTCGGGGAGATCGAGCGGATCGACGGGCACGAGAACGCCTTTCACGTAGTGCGCGCGAACGGTGATCGGCTGCGGCGCGCGGGAACTTTTCTCGGCGGCGCGAGGGGTGTTGCGACCGCCCGCGCCGCCGGAATGCGTCTCAAATTTCGGGACGCCTGCTTGATCGAGCGCGAGATTGGCGAGGCCGTCCGCTTCACCGTTCTGCTCACGCCGCACGTGCTCGATGGCGAAGTATTCGAGCTGGCGCGCAAGCTTGGTGGCGCGCTCGTGGAGCGGCTTGAGGTCCGCGCTCTTCACCTTGTAGCGGCCCTGCATCTGGCGGACGAGGAGTTCGGAATCGCTGCGAACGCGCAGGCCGGAAATTCCGTGCGCGGCGGCGTAATCGAGCGCGGCAAGCAGGCCGTAATATTCGGCGACGTTGTTGGTCTCACGCCCGAGCTTCTTCCCCAACTCCAGGATGACTTTGCCTTCTGGATCGCGGAGCACAACGGCATAAGCCGCCGGGCCGGGATTCCCGCGCGAGGCGCCGTCAATATTGGCGACATGAACTCCCGCGGGCGGCGCGGCTGGATGCGAATCGGAGAAAAGCCGCGCGGATGTGGGCGGCGAAAATATCGGACCGCGTTTCATGCTTTGAATTTTACTGCTGCGCGGGCGCGCCGCGGAGACAAATTAGCTTTCACTGGACGAAGTGGCCGATGCGGCGGTGGGAGCCGGAGCTGCCGGAGCGGGAGCGGCGGCAGGCTCGAGGTAGTAAAGGATGCGCGTGCAAGTCTCGCAGTGAAACATTTCCGTGCTGTCGGCTCGGCGCATCTCCTGAAAGACATGCGGGCGGACGCGCATGCCGCAAGCGGTGCATTTCTCGTCGCGGACTTCGGCCAGCGCGACGCCATTGTGTTTTCGGGCGATGCGTTCGTAGTGGTCGCGGAGGTCTTCCGGGATTTCCGTCACCACGCGGGCGCGCTCGGCATTGAGCTCGGCAAGCTGCTTTTCGGCGGTGGATTTTTCCGCTTCCACTCCGGTGCGGTCGGCGCGGACAACTTCCTCAATTTCCTTCAGCCTCTTCTCCGAGGCCTTGATGCGGCGGTCGTATTCTTCGGCGGCGACCATTTGTTCCAGCAGGCGGTCTTCTGCCTTGGAGATTTCCGATTCGGCGAGCTGAATTTCGTGCTGGAGAGCTTTGTAAGCATCGTTGGTCTTGATCTGCGAGGTCTGATCGCGGTATTTCCGCGCCTTTTCCTTCCACTGCTCGACGTCCAGCTCGTATTTCTTACGGTCCTTGATGGTGGCGAGCTGAGCGGCCTTGCTCTGATCGAGTTCTTGACGCGCCGCGGCGACGCGGGCGTCGAGCTCGGCAAGTTTCTTGGGGAAGGTGGCCAGGCGGGCGCGGACGTCATTGAGGCGCAAATCAACGCTTTGAGCCTGCATCAAGTTCTGAAGGACCTGGAGCACCGTATCTACATTTTAGCACAGTGGGTCGCCGGGTCACGCGAGGCTCGCGCGGAGGAAGCGGATGGCCTGACGCCAGGAGTCGGCGTTGGCGTGCGCATCGGCGTCCGGCGTGCCACCGAACGAGAAGCGCGCGTTGCGCAGGTGGCGATGGCGCGATTCGCGCGAACTGGTGGGAAGGAACGGATAGCGGAGCATGTGGCCGGCATCGCGGTAGTAAAGATGCTCGACCGGGTACGGAAATCCATGAGTTTTCAGGCGCGCGCGAATGGCTTCCGCCATTTCCGCGGCGGGCCACACGTGGTCGTCGCCGCCGGAAACGAGCATCAGCGGACCCTGAATCTGCTCCACCGGAATTGCAGCGCGCTCGACGGCTTCGCGATTGCGAAGGCCGGCGCGAAAGAGGTTGCGAAACATCACCGGGCGGCGCGCGATGCCGACTGGAATGGCGGAGCGGAGCATGAAGGAGCGGAGCGGCAGCGGCGCAAAGGGAACGGGTTCGCCGCGCCAGGTCCAGCAGGGAATGATTTCGCCGGTGGAGCTGTCGCGTCCGCCGGAACTCCAGGCCACGCTGCTGGGCGCGTAGGCGACAACCGCGCGAATTTGCCGGAAGCGCGAGCCGAGAAGAAGTGCGAGTTCGGCGCCCCGGGAAACGCCGAGCGCGCCGAGCCGCTCCAGGTCCAATTCCGGGTGCGACTCGAGCCAGGAGACGGCTGCCTGGAAATAATCGAGCGGGACGCGATGCAGCCACGTCGGCAGCGGAGGGACTCCGAAATAGGCGAGCGCGAGAGTGGCGAATCCGTGACGCGAAAGCGCGGCAGCTTTATCGAGATCGAAGCCGCCGCCCGAGCCGCTGAGAACGATCACGACAGGATGCGGGCCGCGTCCGGGAGGTATGAACAGACGGCCGAGGCAATCCTTTTCGCCGCCGTGGCCGTTGCCAGACGCAGAGTCTCCGACGGTCAAGTCGCGGGATTCGGATTCTGGCGCGAGAAAAAATCTTTCGAGCTCAGTGGAGGAGAAAATTTCCCCGCTGGATTCGATTTCGATGAGCACGCGATCGGGCGCCGTGCCGGTCTTGGCGAAGCTGGAATGACCTGCGGCAGCGCGAGCATCGAGGCGCATAGACCAGAACAATCCCATGGGCGAGATGCCTCGATACGATCCGCCGCGCGATTCCTGCGCGTTGACGTCGAGCGCGCCGGAAGCGTCGGCGCGGAATTCGGCGTGCGAGCGCCAGGTGCGTTGTTCGTCATCGCTAGCGGACGCTCGGATGACGACGGATTGGCAGGAGCGAAGTCCGCGCACGCGGATGGAGACTACGTCGTCCACGAAAGCGGGATTGGGCGAGAGTTCGATGTGAATGTTTCCCGGATTCGACATTCGGTCGAAGCTTCCCATAGAATGCGGGCGATTTGTTAAGGAGGAATGATGCCATACGTTCAAGTGACCTGGGTGGCGGGCCGCACGCCGGAACAAAAGCGCAAGCTGGCGGAGCGGATCACCGAGGCGCTGATCGAGGACGGGCGGGCCAAACGGGAGAATATTCAGGTGACGTTCGTGGATTTGCCTCCCACGGATTATGCGGAAGCCGGCGTGACTGTGGCGGACCAGAAGCGCACGCCGTGAGCGGCGCGAACTTTGTGCGCGCGTTCTACTGCACGGGGCGCACTTGCGAGGTCTGGTCAATCATCCAGCTGGTGCAGCTCGAACCGGCGACGGTGCAACGAGCGGTGGCGCGGTATTCGGATTCAGACGCGTCTATTTCGTAGGTATACCCATCGCGGCCGGACCTGGTCATGGAGATGAGGCCGCTCGAGACCAGTTGGTCGAAGGTGGCGTAGGTGTGATGCTCCACGTTGTAGGAAACTTCGGCGCGGCCAATATTGACGAGATCGTTCTTTGCGCCGACTTCGCTGATGACCTGCACTGGAGATCCTGTGCCGCTCGATTGTTGCAGGTGCGAAAAATAAAATTTGTAGCTCAGGAGCACGATGATGGCGACAACCAGCAGGCCCAGCACTCTACCCATGATTCCTCCTGCGGCCCTTCGAGCCGTTATCCGTACGGGCCTTTCGCTGCTGGCTCCAGTACCACCAGACACATTTTTCCGTGGGGAGATTGGGGTTGCGCGCCTGGGCCACGGCGGCGGAAAACACGTCATGGCAGCAGGGATCCATGCGGCGGCGGCGCAAGCGGCACAACCGGGTGTAAAGCTTGTCAGGATTGGCGCGCGCGAGTTGAGCGACAGAGCGAATGCCCAGCGAATTGAGATCGCGGACCGTGGCGGGTCCGACGGAAATCAGGTCGTCCAACCGCTTTTCAATAGCGCGCACGAACTCCTCCAAAACGGCACAATCGAAGCGTGCAGATTATGACATGTCCGCGCAGGCGACGAAAAGTTCACAGGTAATCATTTGACCCCAGGCTGCGTCTAAGGAATGGTACCTCCCGCCTGGCGCGAGCGGAGATGTTTTGGCGGGGAATCTGGTGGATTTGACACCCGCGCGGAGCGTCGAGGATACTCGAACCTTCACTTTGACTGCCGGGCAAGACGCGCAGTGCATCCCCAGGAACGGGAGCAATCGAGCATGAGGAAACAGATGAGGTTGAGTGTCGCCGCAGCGCTTCTAGTGGGCGCCATGGCGGCGATGGCTGCGGGAGCTTGCGCGCAAGAAAAGCCGACGACGGTGCATCCCCCGAAGCTGGAGTTCACTACGCACAAGCTCGCGAACGGATTGCAAATAATCCTGCTCGAAGAGCACAGCGCACCGGTAGTGAACTTGCAGGTCTGGTATCACGTGGGCGGGAAAGACGAGCAGCCCGGGCGGACAGGTTTCGCGCACCTGTTTGAGCACCTGATGTTCAAAGGCTCGGCGCACGTGGGAGCGGATGAGCAATCGCGGATTATCGAAGCCGCGGGCGGATTCGACAACGCCAGCACGCACGACGACTTTACGAATTATTTCGAGACGTTTCCGAGCAACATCCTGGAGCGGGTGCTTTGGCTGGAAGCCGACCGCATGGGCAGCCTGAACGTGAATGACGCGAATTTTAAATCTGAGCGCGAGGTGGTGAAAGAAGAGCTGCGCGTCCGGGTGGAAAACCAGCCCTACGGATACCTGCAACAGGACCTGCACGCCGCGGCGTTCAAGGTGCATGGTTACAACCACACGCCAATTGGCAGCAAAGAGGATCTGGACGCGGCGACACTGGCTGACGTGCGCGCATTCCACGACACGTACTACAAGCCGGACAACGCCACACTGGTGATCGTCGGAGATTTTCAGTCGGCGGAGGCGCTGAGCTGGACGAAGAAATATTTCGACGGCATCCCGGGTTCGGGGAAACCGATTCCGCGGCGTGACATGCCCGAGCCGCCGCAAACGGAAGAGCGGATATTGAAGAAATCGTATTCGAACACGCCGCTGCCGGCAGTAGTGATCGGCTACAAGATTCCGGCGCGCTTCAGCCCGGATGCCTATCCGCTGGAGCTGGCTTCGAACATTCTTGCGGGCGGGGAGAGCAGCCGGCTGTATCAGACGCTGGTGTATAAGGAACAGATCGCCGTGCAGTCGGCGGGATTCGGAGAATTCAGCGAAGACCCGGACCTTTTCTGGGCGTACGCGGTCATGAACCAGGGGCACACCGCGGAAGAGGGTCAAAAGGCCGTGCTGGCTGTGCTGGATCAATTGCAGAAGGAGCCGGTGGACGTGAAGGAACTGGAGAAGGCAAAAAACCAGGAAGTTTCCGGATTCATCCTTGGGCGCGAAACGGACCAGGAGAAGGCCGAGGCGCTGGCCGCGGCGTCGGTGATCGGCAAGGATCCCAACCTGGTGAACACGGAGTTGGAGCGGTACTTGAAGGCCTCGCTCGCGGATATTCAGCGCGTGGCGAAGGATTATTTTGTGGCGCAGCACGCAACGGTGATGTTGGTGACGCCGCAGGCGCCCGCGCAGTAGAGGCATGTCGAAAACATTTCAGGAGCAGAGATGAAGCGCGCAATCATTCAATGGATTTTACTGCTGGCGGCGCTGCCGATGACGGCTATGGGTGCAGCGGCGCAGCAAGCGGAATCTGCAGCACCCCCGGCCCAGACAGGGGCGAAGCCGCGAGACGAAAAAAACGGGACGGGCATTGTTCCGCAGGGAGTGAAGCTGGAGCTGGTGATGCCCGCTCCGGCGGCTCCGAAGAAATATGAATTTCCGCGCTCGGCCACAAAGACGCTCGAGAACGGGCTGCGAGTTTTCGTGGTGACCGAACACAGCGAACCGGCGGTGGCGGCGCGCCTGGTGATCCTGTCGGCCGGAAGCATCGAGGACCCCAAGGATTTTCCGGGCGTGGCGGAAATGACCGCGAACATGCTGACGCAGGGAACGGCCAAGCGGTCGGCGAAGGACATTGCGGACACGATTGATTTCATTGGCGGGACGCTGAACGCGGCAGCAGGCAAGGATTCAACCACGGTGACGCTGGACGTGGTGAAAAAGGATTTGAGCATTGGCCTGGACCTGATGGCCGACGTGGTACTGCATCCGGCGTTCAGCGCGGAAGAGCTGGACCGCCAGAGACAGCAATTGCTGTCGAACATGACGGTGCAGTATTCCGACCCGCAGTACCTGGCTTCGGTGATTTTCGCGCGCGCGGTGTACGGGGGATCCCCTTACGGCTGGCCGGGCGAAGGCACTCCGGATACGGCGAAGAAACTTCAGCGGGACGAGCTGGCAAAATTCCACACCGCGAACTACGAGCCGAACCAGGCGCTGCTGGCATTTGCAGGCGACATCACAACGGAAGAGGCAATTTCCGCAGCGGAAAAATATTTTGGCGCGTGGCCGAAGGGGAACGCCACGGCGGCGGTGTCCGTGCTGCCCGGGCAGATTGCCGGGCGACATATCTGGCTGGTGGACAAGCCCGATGCGGTGCAGACGCAGATTCGCCTGGGACGCATCGCCATCCGCCGAGCCGATGCGGACTACATCCCGCTGCAAGTTGCCAACCGGATTTTCGGCGGCGGATACAACAGCCGCCTGAACACGGAAGTGCGCATCAACAAGGGGCTGACGTACGGCGCGTTTTCCTCCGTTGCCGCGCACCGCTACACCGGCTCCATAAGCGTGGGGACGTACACGCGCACGGAAAAAACGCTGGAAGCTACGAAGCTGGCCGTGGATTTGATCGCAAAAATGTATTCGGGAGACCAGACCAAGGGCGAGTTGGATTTCGCGCGCGATTACCTGGCGGGGGTGTATCCGATCCAGACGGAGACGGCGGAGCAGGTGGCCGAGCGAGTGCTGACGGCGGCGGCGTTTGAACTGCCGGCGGGTTACAACAGCACCTATCCGGACCGTGTGCGCGGCGTGACGCTCGAGCAGGTGAAAGCCATGGGGCAGCGGTATTTCACGGCCAACGACCTGGACATCGTGCTGGTGGGAAACGTGAGCGCGTTCCGCGAAGAAATGAAGAAGGCGTTCCCGGATGCGCAGTTCGTGGACATTCCGTTTGAACAGATTGACCTGCTGGCGCCTGGGTTGAAGAAAGCGAAAGGGGCGTCCGCGTCGGCGACGCCGGAATCAATCGAAGAAGGGAAGAAGGTGCTGCTTGCCGCGGCCAATGCGGCGGGCGGCGAGTCCATCGAGCGGGTGAAGGGCATCGTTATGACGGAAACCGGAAAGCGGATTACGGCCGGCGGAACGGAAGACGTGCAGGTGAAATGGACAGTTGAGTATCCGGACCATTCGCACGGGGAAGTGACGCTGGGGACCCAGCACATTGTGCAAGGGTGCGATGGAAAGACGGCCTGGCTGCAACTGCCGGACAGGATCGTGGACGTGTCGCCGGTAATCGGAGAATTCGAGCGCGGGATTTCGCTGTTTGGCGGCGGCTGGGGAGTGTACCGGCGGGTGCTGGCGGGGGAACTCGGCGGGCACACCATCGGCGAAGAAGTGATTGATGGGATGAAGACCGTGGGAGTGGCTCTGCAACCGGTATTCGGCGAATTGAAATTGTATTTTGATCCTGTGACGCACATGCTGGTAGCGGCGCGATATTTTTCACAGGGACCGCAAGGACCGATGGAAAGCGAGCAGCGCTGGAGCGATTACCGCACAGTCGGCGGCATGCAGTATGCGTATCACACCGTGGTTTACCGGGACGGGTCGAAATTTGTGGAGTCGGGGATTGAGCAGGTGGAAGTAAACCCGAAGGTGGAAGAGGCGATGTTTGTGAAGCCGGAGCCGGCCCCGGCGAAGTAAGTTCCTGCATGATCGCAGATTTCAAATTTGAAATTTCAGATGAAAAGCGATTCACCGCAGAGACGCCGAGAGCGCAGAGAATAGAGACGATGGAACGTCATTTTACGGTTAGCACGACTTTGCCGATGTTCTTGCGGTCGTGGATGAAGCGGTGAGCAGCGGCGGCTTCGGCCAGCGGAAAGGATTTGCTGATCACCGGCTTGATTTTTCCGGCAGAGTACATGCGAAAGAGCTCGTCGAGTTCGCCGCGGATCAGGCCCGCGCGTGACTGCATGCGGCCGAGATGGACGCCGATGACGGTGTGGTTCGTGCTCATGAGCTTGAGCGGATTAAATTTCGGTGTTTGCATCAGGGCGCGAGCGCCGCGCAGCAGGCTGCGCTTGCCGTCGGGGCCGGCGGCGGCGGAAAAACCATAGACGACCAAGCGGCCGCACGAGCCCAGGCATTGCTCGCTCAAGGCCCAGGATTTTGCGCCGATGGGGTCCATGACCATTTCGATTCCATCGGGCGCGAATTTTTTTACGACCTCGACGAATTTGTTTTTGGTGTAGTCAATGGCGTGATCCACTCCGATTTTGCGGAGGAATTCCTGCTTCGAGGGACCGGCAGTGCCGAAAGTGATCAGGCCGCGCGCCTTGGCAAGCTGAATGGCGGCGATGCCGACTCCTCCCGCGGCGCCGTGAATCAGGATGCGCTCGCCGGCCTGAAGATTGCCCATGGCGAACATGGAGTGGTACGCCGTGATGTAGTTGACGGGAATCGCGGCGGCATCGTCGAAGGGCATGCCGGCGGGCAGGCGGAAGATTTGATCCTTGGGGACGGCCACCCACTCGGCGTAGGCGTTGAAATGGGTGAGGGCGGTAACGGCGTCGCCGGTTTTGAGGGCTTCGCCGGAGGCACTGGCCGAGGGCGCGGATTGCTTTCCGCCTTCGGCAATTTTTTCTACCACGCCGGCAATTTCAAGACCGGGGACAAAGGGCGGCTTGGGCGTGCCGGGATAAATGCCCATGCGCTGGAGCAGGTCGGCAAAATTGATGCCCACGGCTTTCACACGGATCAGCGCTTCGCCGGGCTTGGGCTGCGGGTCGGGCAGGTCGCGCGACTCGAAACTCTCCGGCGGACCGTACTGCTTTACGACCATGGCACGCATCTAACTCTCCTCTTGGCGATGGCGAGCTGGGGGTCGCAGGCCTGAGATTCTACTGGGAGAATCGCCGCAGCGAAAGCGGGGGCGGCAATTCATTTGGGATTTGCTAGCGTCCTATCTTAAACTATTGGACTTTGCCTGATCATGAAAAGTGAACTGAAGCGACGATGCTTTTTGGCGGGGGCGGGATTGCTGCTGGCCGGGTGTGCGCGGCTGGCCGCGGCTGCAGTGGCGGAAGGGCCAACCCCAGCGGTTCTGACCGCGATGCAGGATGAAATCGGTCGCTCGATGGCCACACTATCGAAGGCGGATCCGGCCGCGTATTTCCTCAGCTATACGGTGGCGGACCGGGAAGTGTCTGAGGTTTCCGGGTCCAATGGGGCGGTGCTAACGAGTTCCGATGGCCGCACGCGATGGCTGGAGGTGCAAACCCGCGTCGGTACCTACCAACTGGACGACTCCCACAAATTAGGCGACCGGCCGCCCAGCCGGACCAGCCCGGGGTCGAGCGCGACGATTGATGACGACGTGCCGACGCTGCGGCGGGAAATCTGGCGCGAGACGGACCGGCAATACCGCGCGGCTGCGGAAGCTTTGATCAAGGTCAAAACCAGCCAGCAGGTGCAAGTGCAGACGGCGGAGGGCGCGGCGCCGGATTTCTCGCGTGAACAACCGCATACATTCGTGGGGCGGCGCGTGGAAATTCACGTGGACCGCAAGCCGTGGGAAGAGCGCGTGAGGAAATACACCGCGGAGTTCAGCAAGTCGCCGGCAGTGCTGAACTCGATCGTCACGTTCACGGCAGTGGCGACGAATCAATATCAAGTGAACAGCGAGGGAACCAAGCTGGCGTTCGGGCAGGCGCATTACCGTCTGGAGTTGTTTGTGCAGAGCAAGGCGCCGGACGGGATGGACATCAACCGGTTTGCGAATTTCGACTGGCTGGAGCCCAAGGAAACGCCGGACGACAGGACCGTTTTCGAGCGCATCAAGATCATGGTTCAAGAGACGGAGGCGCTGGATCAGGCGCCGCTGGTGGATCCCTACGCCGGGCCGGCGCTGCTGACCGGGCGCGCCGCGGCGGTTTTTTTCCACGAAGTGTTCGGCCACCGCGCCGAGGGATTCCGGCAGAAGGACATCAACGAGGGGCAGACCTTTACGAAAAAGGTGGGAGAGAAAATCCTGCCGGAGTTTTTGTCCATCAAGGATGACCCCACGGTGGCGCAACTGGGCGGGCAGATGCTCCTCGGGAATTATCCCTTCGACGACGAAGGACTGCCCGGGCAAAACACACTGCTGGTGGATCATGGTGCGCTGAAGACGTTTCTGATGTCGCGGTCGCCGCTGGTGGACGTGCCGCATTCGAACGGCCACGGGCGGCGGCAACTTGGATTTGTGCCGGAAGCGCGACAGGGGAACCTGATCGTCTCCAGCGCGAGAGCGGTGACGGACGCGCAACTGCGTGCGAAGTTAATCGAGCTGGTGAAGGCCCAGGGAAAGCCGTTCGGGCTGCTGATTGACGACATCGCCGGTGGCTTTACTTTCACAGGGCGGGGGCAGCCGCAGGCGTTCCAAGTGCTGCCGCTGGTGGTTTACAAAGTTTTCCCCGACGGGCGGCCGGACCAATTGGTGCGCGGCGTGGATATTGTGGGCACGCCGCTGGTGTCGTTGACGAAGATTGTGGCCACGGGCGAAAAGCCTGACATCTTCAACGGGTATTGCGGCGCCGAATCCGGAAGCGTCCCTGTCTCGGCGGTGGCGCCGGCGATTTTGATTTCGGAGATGGAAGTGCAGAAGAAACAGACAGCCACGGACAAGCCGCCCATCCTGCCGCCGCCGGGGCATGACCCGGAAGCCAAGGTGGGGAAGCCATGAGGAAATTCGTCAGCATTTTGATTTTGGCCTTGCTGGCAATTCCGGCGAGTCGGGGCGCGGCTGCGGATTCCAGCTGCGCGAAGGGCTCGCATGGGCCGCTGGCCGCGAGCACCGCGGCTACGCGGGCACAGGTTGCAGCCGATGGCGATCAGACGCTGCGGGCCATGCACGATGAACTGGAGCGTTCGCGCGAGCGGTTAGTGTTCGAGGGGATGGAGAAGCCGTTCTACATCGAGTACCGCCTGCTCGATTTGGACGTGCGCAGCGTGACGGCAACATTTGGCGCACTGGTGGCCAGTACCACGACGCGCAGTCGGTTCATGAGCGTGAACGTGCGCGTGGGCGATTACCACCTGGACAGCTCAAATTTTGTCAGCGAAGACGGATTTCAGGGCTTCCTGGGTTCCACAGGACAGGTGGGAATCGACCGCGACTACAATTCGCTGCGACAGGATTTGTGGTTGGCGACAGACCAGGCATACAAAGAAGCCGCCACGCAAATGGCGCTGAAGCAAGCGTTCCTGCGCAGCCTGACCAAGCCGCCGGAAATCGACGATTTTGGACACATGACGGCGATAACGAAGCTCGATCCGCGAATCGAGCCGGACTGGACTACGCGCAAGTGGGAAGACGAAGCGCGGGCAGCATCCGCAGTGCTTCGCGATTTTCCACAGTTGTATGGCACGCGCGTGAATTACTCGCTGATTTACCTCACCACCTACCTTGTGAACAGTGAAGGGACCACGTTGCGCACATCGAGCAGCCTGGCGGCGGTGGAGGCAGCGCTCGACACGCAAGCGGAAGACGGCATGCCGCTGCACAATTATTTCGCCGTGTACGTGGCGCGGCCCGCGGACCTGCCGGACAGTGCGACGGTGTCCAAGGGCGTGGCGCAGGCAGGAACGGAGCTGATGGAGTTGCGCTCGAGCCGGCTGGTGCCCGACTTCACCGGGCCTGTGCTGCTCGATGCCCCTGCCGCCGGATCCATGCTGGCGCAGGTGCTGGCGCCGTCCATCGGCGGCGCGCGGCCGCCGCTTTCCATGCTCCCGGCTTTCGACCAGATCATGGAGCGCATGGGAGCGCGGAGCGAATGGACCGGGCGCATGGGAACCCGGGTGCTGCCTGCGAGCGTGACGCTGGTGGACGATCCGACCCAGAAGGATTTTCAGGGGCAACCGCTGCACGGAAATTACGAGATTGATGACGAAGGGGTGACCGCGCAGCGAGTAGCGCTGGTCGAAAACGGCATCCTGCGGAACCTGTTGATGTCGCGGCGGCCCGGGCCGGATTCCGAAAACTCGAACGGGCACGGGCGGTCCGGAAATCTTTCCACGCCGCAGCCGCTGGCGAGCAACCTATTTCTACAGTCGAGCGAGGCATTGAGCGCCGCCGACCTGCACAAGAAATTCCTCGACGCCTGCCGCGCCGACGGGCATGAATGGTGCATCGAAGTGAAGCGCATGGACAATCCGGGAGTTTCCTCGGTTCGAGGGGACGATTTCTCGGAATTTCTGGGCATGGTTGCCGGCGGCCTAGCCAGCGGCGAACGCATCCCGCTGCTCATTTACAAAGTGTATGTGGCCGATGGCCGCAAAGAATTGGTGCGCGGCGGGCGCATTGAAGGGCTGAACCTCCGGACCATCCGGAATATTCTGGGCGTGGGCGGGGATCCCGCCGTTTACACCTACATGCAGAGCGCCGCGGGTGGATTTGCTGGCAGCGCTCTAGGCTCATTCGGGGCGGCGCAGGGCGGAATTCCAAGCACCGTCATCGCGCCGTCGCTGCTGCTCGAAGAAGTAGAAGTCCGCGGCTTCCACGGTGAGCCGCGGCGTTTGCCGATGGTTGCCGCTCCTCCTCTAAAATAGATTCTCAGCATTCCGGTCCTCATCCTTTGTCCAAGCATTCCCCTTCGTGTTGGCCAATCTGTTTCGACGGGAGCGTATAATCGGCCGGGCCATGACGGAGACTCTCGAACAGGCGACACAGTACAAGCGCAGGGCGGCGCTCGCGTCCGTGGGTTCCGCAGTGGTGCTGGTGTCGCTGAAAGTGTTTCTGGCGGTGGTCACCGGCAGCCTGGGAATTCTTTCAGAAGCACTGCACTCGATTCTGGATTTTGTGGCCGCGGTGATCACCTACCTTTCGGTGGTGGTTTCGGACAAACCCGCGGATGCAGACCATCTCTACGGGCACGGCAAGGTGGAAAGTTTTTCGGCGTTCGTGGAGACCGGCCTTCTGCTGCTCACGGCCCTGTACATCATCTGGGAGGCGGCGCAACGGCTGCTGTTCCACACTGCGCACATCCGGCCGAGCCTGACGGCGATTTTGATCTTGTCGCTGGGCATGGGCGTGGATTATTTCCGGGCGCGCGCGCTGAACCGCGCGGCGCGGAAATACCCGAGCGAAGCGCTGGAAGCGGACGCGCTGCATTTCTCTACCGACGTATGGAGCACGTTTGTGGTGATCCTGGGAATCACCGGCGCGTGGATCGGGATGAAGTTCGGAATCGAATGGCTGGGAACGCTCGACGCCATCGCCGCGCTGGGTGTGGCCGGGGTGATCCTGTGGATCGGGGCGCGCCTGGGCAAGCGGACGGTGGACGCGCTGCTGGACGTGGCGCCCAGCGGGCTGCGCGAGCAGATTGCCACCGCCGTGGACGGCACGGAAGGAGTGCTGCGGACCGAGCGCGTGCGAGTACGCCGAGCCGGGCAGCGCTATTTTGTGGACGTGACCATCAGCGTGCCGCGCACGTCCAGCCTGGAGCAGGCGCATTCGGCCAGCGACGCGGTGGAGCGGCGCATCGCTCAGATTGTGCCCGCCGACGTGGTGGTGCATGTGGAGCCGCGGGCCAGGAGCGACGAAGATATTTTCGAGAAGATCCGCGCGATTGCCCAGCGGAAGGGACTGGCGGTGCACGAACTGTCGGCGCACCAGTTCGACGGGCATTTATTTATTGAGCTGCACCTGGAAGTGAACGAAGGATCGAGCCTGAAGGAGGCGCACCAAAGCGCTACGGAGTTGGAGGAAGATATCCGGCAAGCGACGGATCCGCGCGTGCGGGTAAATATTCACATCGAGCCGCTGGGGGCGCGGGTCGCGGGCGCGGAGGAGATGAAGGAGCTGTCGAGGGCGGTGCAGGATTTTCTGAATTCATTGCAATCGGAATACGGCGAGTTGGAGAACTGCCACGAAGTGCACGTGCGCAGCGTGGACCACAAAATTCTGGTTTCCTGCCACTGCGCCATGGACGGCGGACTGCCGATTACCCATGTGCACGATGTGACCGCGGCGCTGGAAGACCGCGTGAAAGAGAAATTTCCGCAAATCTACCGGTTGACCATTCACCCCGAGCCGGTGGAAGAGAGCTGAGGCCGCCCGGCAAACGTCTGCGCGCCGAGCGCGATGACCGCGGGGAAACATTCGAGGACATAGCGCGGCTCGGGTGTATCCACGAAATAAACCACGAAGGCCGTGCGCACAAGAATGAAAATCAACAGCAGCGCCGACCCCGGGCGCCCGCGCGCGCGCCAGGCGCCGATGGCGGCAAGCGCGACGTAGAGAACTCCAATGAAAAACAGTTTGAGTGTTGCCAGCAGGTCGCGTCGGTCGTCCTGCCATTCCTCGCTCAGTGGAAAAATCTTGCCGGAGTAGGGGAGGAGTTCGATGCGCGGCGAAAACCAGAGAGTGACGGCGCGAAGGAAAGGAACGCCGACATAGGTGCGCAGCGGGTGGCGGCGCGCTCGCTCGCGCGCGACCTCGCGAAAGGTTTGGTCGAGTTCCGGCGTCAAGGTGACGGAATCGTTGTACTGCTCAAGAACCCCGGCGATGCGCTCGCGTTCCTCGGGTGAATCGAACGCGGAAGCAGGAAGATTTTCGAGAGGAATTTCTTCGGCGTTCGCTTTCCAGGAGACGAGATAGACGTCACGGACGCGCCAGAGCCAGGTGTTGGTCCAGGAGATAAAGCCCAGCGGTGTGTATTCGCCTGGCAATTCGCTGTACCGCGGGGCCAGAAATTGCACCTCGTGCAGCGAAGTCCAATTGCGTGCTGCCCAGGGGAGAAGTGGGATGAGCAAGCCGACCTCTAGAAGGACGCCCGCACGGACAAGCTTCAACCAATCGCGCGGGCGCCACCACTTCCCAACGAGCACGAGCCCTGCAGCAATAATTAGTAGTGGCGTTTCCGGCCGCACCAGTGTGCCGAACCCGATGAGAATTCCAGCGAGGAGCAGGCGATTCGCCAGCGGCGGCGCACCCGCAACATCCGCCGCAGCCACTTCACTTTCGAAGAGAACGAGAATGGCCATGCCGGTGAGGAAGGTCACCAGGACTTCCGTGAGAATCGCGGCGGAATAATTTGCCGTGAAAGGACAAACCGCTGCGAGCCAGAGCCCCGCAAGCGCCACGCGGCGGCGCATGGACGGGGGAGCCAGGCGCGCCGCGATAAGCGCGATGACGAAGCAGCCGGCCACGTCGAGGACGGCTTGCACGAGCATAACGGCGCGCGGAGATTGTCCCGCGAAGGTGAAAATGGCGGCGAGAAATGCGGGATAACCGGGAACGCGCATGTCCACCGGCGTCAGGCGGCCGTTGACCTCAAATCCGTAAACCCCATTCCGGAGCCAGTTCCACGCCAATTGGATGTAGAATGGGGAATCGCCTGATTCTGTCGCGGGAAATTTCAGGACAAAAAACAGACGCAGTCCAAGCCCCGTCAGTGCAGCAAAAGCGATGTTTGTGCGCATTCGAGCAGCAGCGGACATTGACACCATTTCGACGGACGGCTAGCTTGGATTGTCCCAATGCCTGAACGCAAGCCAATTTTCTACGATGAGGACCGGCGCCGGTGGCGGCGCACGCGGCGCGTGCTGGAAGCCGCGGGCGCTTTTTTCACGCTGGTGCTGATCGTTTTCCTGGTCACGGTGATCCGCAAGCCGGACCTGCCGGATATTCTGCGCGCCGACACGCGCGGCGGGCTGCACGCCGTCCGCGGGAAGCAGACCAAGCCTGTGAAACCGGTGCGGCAGGGGCGGCGGCGGAAAATCGCTGCGCTCGGCAAAATACCGAACAACTACGACCCGCTGCGCGCCGGATTTTACGTCAGTTGGGATCCCACCAGCCTGGCGTCTTTCGAGCAACATATTCACGATATCGACTTGCTGATCCCCGAAGTCCTGCACTCCGTGACGGCGGACGGGGCCCTGCAAGTGGTGACCCCGGACGGGAAGCTGAATCCAGTTCCAGCCGACGGAAAACTCGACATGGTGCCTGACCCGAGACTGGCAGCCAAGTTGGCGGAGTGGTTTGAGTCCACGCGGACGGAATTTCCGGTCATGCCGCTGATGAATAATTCAGACGGAACGTCATTCCAGACGAAGAATCTGGCGCCGCTGCTGGCGGACGCCTCGGCGCGGCACCATCTGGCGCAGGCGACCGTGCAATACGCTGTGGCGCAGAAGCATCCGGGAATCGTGCTGGATTTTGAAAGCATCCCGGACGCAAGCCAGAAGAATTTCACGCGATTTGTCACCGAGCTGGCCACCGCGCTGCATGTTGCGAATTTGAAATTGATGGTGGCGCTTCCCGCCGCGGACTGGATCTACGACTACAAAACGATCGGGGAGCGCGCCGACGCGGTGATCCTGATGAATTACGACCAGCACTGGCAGACGTCGGCGCCCGGGCCGATAGCCGCGCAGGACTGGTTCGTGCAGAACATTGAGAACATGCAGAAGCTGGTGCCGCCCGAAAAGCTGGTGATGGGCATCGCGAATTATGGCTACGACTGGCCGGTGAAGACGAAGAACAACCCGCACCCCTCAGCAAAAGCCCTGACCTTCGAAGAAGCCATGATTACGGCGGTCGAGTCCGAGACGACGGTGGAGTACGACGCTGATTCCTTGAACCCCAATTTTTCCTACGAAGACGAAAACAACGCGGTGCACGAAGTGTGGTTTTTGGACGGCATCACCGCCTACAACCAACTGCGCGCGGCGGAGCGATTTGGAATTCGCGGGACGGCCGTATGGCGGCTGGGTGAAGAAGATCCCTCCATGTGGACGATTTGGGATTTCACGCATCCGGACGACGCCATGCGCAAGAAGCTGGAAGATATTCCGCCCGGGTACGATCTGATATTGGAAGGCGACGGCGACATCTGGCGGATTACTGCGACGCCACAGCACGGGGCCCGCACGTTTCAATACGATCCCGATTCGAACCTCTTCACCGATGAGACGTTTCAAACCTATCCGCTTTCATGGCGAATTCAGCAGATGGGCGCGGCGCCGAAAAAACTGGCGCTGACGTTTGACGACGGGCCGGACCCTGATTGGACGCCGAAAATTCTGGACGTGCTGAAGGAGAAACTGGCGCCGGCGACGTTTTTCGTAATTGGTGACTCGGCGAATCAATACCCGGCGATCATCAAGCGCGAATACGCGCAGGGGAATGAGATCGCCAATCACACTTTCACGCACCGGGAGCTGGAAAACGCGCCAAAGGCCCAGGTGGAATTTGAACTGAACCTGACCCAGCAACTGCTTGAGAGCACGCTGGGCGTCAAGACGCTGCTGTTCCGTCCGCCGTACGGAATTGATCACCAACCTGAAACCGCCAGTGAAATTCAGTTTCTGCCGATTCCGCAGGCCATGGGCTACATCATCGTTGGCGCGCGAATCGATCCGCACGACTGGGGCGAGGCCAACGGCGGAGCGCCACCATCGGCGGAGACGGTAGTGCAGCGCGTTCTCGCCGACGCCGCGAAGAATAAAGGCAACATCGTCCTGATGCACGACGGCGGCGGAGACCGCAGCCAGACGCTGGCGGCGCTGCCGCAAATCATCGACCGGCTCCGCGCGCAGGGATACGAATTCGTTTCCGTGGCGTCGCTGCTGGGACAAACGCGCGCGCAGGTGATGCCCCCGCTGACCCGGCGGGAATGGCTGCTGGCGCGCACGGATGCATTCATGTTCGATGCCTATCGATGGCTTCGGTCGGGGATCAGCTTTATTTTTATGGCCGGGATTCTGCTGGTCAGCGGCCGCGCGCTGATCATCGGACTGCTGGCGCTGGCGGAAAAGCTGCGGCCGGCCCCCGCCGACCACCCGAAGTACAAGCCGGAAGTGTCCGTACTGATCCCGGCGTACAACGAAGAATCGGTGATTGTGGAGACGGTGCGGGCGGCGCTGGCGTCGCATTACGCGAAGCTCGAGGCGCTTGTGATTGATGACGGCTCGACCGATCACACCGCGGAGTTGGTGCGCGAAAATTTCGGGCGCGACCCTCGCGTGCGCTTGCTGTTGCAGTCGAACCGCGGCAAGCCCAGCGCGCTGAATCATGGATTGGCGGAAGCGGTGGGCGAGATCGTAATTTCCATCGACGCGGACACGATTGTGGATCCGGAAGCGATCCCGCGGCTGGTGCGGCATTTCGCCGATCCGAATGTGGGCGCGGTGGCCGGCAATGTGAAGGTGATAAATCGCAACCGCTGGCTGACTCGGTGGCAGGCGCTGGAATACATCACCAGCCAAAATCTGGAGAAGCGCGCGTTTGATCTCTTGAACTGCATTCCCGTGGTTCCCGGCGCCGTGGGAGCCTGGCGCACGGAATTACTGCGCACCCACGGAGGATTTTCCGGCGACACGGTTGCGGAAGATACGGACCTGACGCTGACGATCCGGCGCCACGGCTGGAAAATTCTGTACGATGAAGATGCCATCGGGCGCACGGAAGTGCCGGACACGGTGAGCGCGCTAATCAAGCAGCGCTTCCGCTGGACGTTTGGGACGCTGCAAGCGGTATGGAAGCATCGCGACGCGGTGGGGAAACCGCGCTACGGAACGCTCGGCTGGGTGGCCATACCGAATATTTTTCTGTTTCAGATTCTGCTGCCGCTGGTATCGCCGGTGATTGACCTGATGTTCCTGTTGTCGCTGGCGCTCTATGGCCTGGCAGCGATGAACGTTCCGGTGCTGTGGAAAGCCGGCACGCTGCAGGATGTGGAGCGGTCGCTGATATTTTTTGCGGCATTCATGATGATCGACCTGTTCACTTGCGTGGTGGCGTTTGCGCTGGAGAAGAACGAGGACTGGACCCTGCTGGCCCCGCTGATTTTGCAGCGGTTTTATTACCGGCAAATGATGTACGTGGTGCTGTTCAGCGCCTTGAAGGAGGCGGTGCAGGGCCGGCCCGTGGGGTGGCGTGGCGTGGAACCGCCGATGCCCGCGCCGGTGGGGCAGGCGTAATCGCCGCGGAGGAGTACTCTTGCCGCGCAGCTCGATTTTCTGGTAGCGTACTGTGGTTGGGTTGGTGGGCTGCATCTCGAGCTTGGGAGCGGCACCGGAGGTCAATATGAGTGTTGCACCGCGTGCGGGCAACGGAAAAATTACCGTGCCCGACATTCTCTCCCGCAAGACGCGTTCCCTCGATGGTTCCTTTGAATCGAAACAAAAAATTACCTGCTTGACGGCGTACGACTACCCGACCGCCCGGCTGCTGGACGAGGCCGGCGTGGATATTCTGCTGGTCGGGGATTCGTTGGCCATGGTCGTGTTGGGATATGACAGCACGCTGCCGATCACTCTCGATGAAATGCTGCACCACACGCGTGCGGTCCGGCGCGGAACGAAACGAGCGCTGCTGGTGGCGGACATGCCGTACGGCAGCTTTCATGTTTCCACGCAAGAATCGGTGCGCAACGCCGTGCGCTTTGTGAAGGAGGGCGGCGCCGAAGCGGTGAAGGTGGAAGGCGGCGAGCGGCGCCTGGAGTTGATTGCACGGCTGGTGGACGCGGAAATTCCGGTGATGGGGCACGTGGGTCTGACGCCGCAATCGGTGAACGCGCTCGGCGGGTTCCACGTGCAGGGAAAAACAGCGGATGCGGCGCAGCAACTGGAGCGCGACGCGCGCGCTGTGGAAGCAGCCGGGGCGTTTTCCATCGTGCTGGAATCCGTGCCGCGCGAACTCGGCGCGCAGTTGACCCAAAAGTTGCGCATCCCCACCATCGGCATCGGCGCGGGGCCGGATTGCGATGGCCAGGTGCTGGTGTTCCACGATTTCGCCGGGCTGACGCTGGGGCACATGCCGAAATTTGCCCGGAAGTATGCAGACCTGGGCGGCGAGATTTCGCGCGCAGCGAAGGATTTTTGCGAAGACGTGCGCACCGGGCGGTTTCCGTCCGATGCGGAGTCGTATCATTCACCGGCGGAGTTGCGCGAGCAGTTGTTGGCGCGAGAACGGTCCTAGGCCGCACTGGAATCGCGTGGCCCACACGAAAGAAGGAGTGGCTTCATGAACGTGGAAGATTTCCGGTTGCTGTACGACTACAACTCATGGGCCAACCATCGCACGCTCGAAGCGTGCGCGGCGCTGAATGAAGAGCAATTCATGCGCGACCTGGGGTCGAGCTTCCGGTCGGTTCGCGACACGCTGGCGCACCTGTACGGCGCCGAATGGATCTGGCTGGAGCGCTGGCACGGCCGCTCGCCCGATGCGCTCCCATCGGCTGCCGAGTACACCAATCTCGAATCGCTCCGGCGGCGCTGGGAAGAGGTGGAGCGCGGCCTGCTCGATTTTGTCGCTTCACTCACCTCCGAAGATGTTCAGCGCGCGGTCACCCACAAGACGACGCAGGGGGTGGAGCAGTCGGCGCCGCTCTGGCAGATGCTGCAACACCTGGTGAACCATGGGACGTATCATCGCGGACAGATCGCCACGATGCTGCGGCAACTGGGCACCAAGGCGATTTCCACCGATTTCATTTTCTTCTACCGTGAACGCGCCGCGAAGGCCAAGGCATGATCCTCGCGCGCGGAGAAAATTCCTAGCCGCCTGAATTTCCCAAATCAATGGAAGCAATTCATACCGTCGCGTGGATGAAGCAGGTGACGCGCCAGGCGCGCGCCGAAGACCGCCTGCTCGGCTTCATCCCCACCATGGGGGCGCTGCACGAAGGTCATTATTCGCTGGTGCGGCAGGCCCAGCAGCAATGTTCGCCCGTGGTGGTGTCGATATTCCTGAATCCAAAACAATTCGCGCCCACAGAAGACCTGAAAAGATATCCGCGGCCATTTGAGGCGGACCGCGCTGCGCTCGAAAAACTCGGCGTGGACTATCTGTTCGCTCCGCCGGTCGAGGAAATGTATCCCAAGGGTTTCAGCACGGCGGTTTTCGTCGAGGGGCTGAGCGATCGCCTGGAAGGCCGCACGCGGCCGGGCCATTTTCGCGGCGTGACCACCGTGGTGATGAAATTATTCGAAATCGTGCAGCCGCGCTTCGCCTATTTCGGCCGCAAGGACGCACAGCAGGTGCGCATCATCCAGCAGATGGCCGCGGACCTCGATCTCGATACGCAGGTGGTGGTCTCGCCGATCGTGCGCGAGGCGAATGGGCTGGCGCTCTCGTCACGCAACGTTTATTTGAAGGACGGCGACCGGCAGGCGGCCACGGCGCTGTATCGGTCTCTGGAAGCGGTGCGCCGCGAAATTGCTGCCGGTGAACTGGATGCAGCGCGATTGATCGTGGCGCTGCGAAAAGTGCTGGACGCGCAGCCGGGGGTGACCGCGGATTACGCTGAAATTGTGGATGCGAGGACGTTTGATCCGGTGACGGCGATCCGACGGAAGTGTCTGGTGCTGATTGCCGCGTTTGTGGGCGGGACGCGGCTGATTGATAACGCGCTGGTCGAGCCCGAGGGCGAGGGTTTCCGCGTCACGCTCTAGCGCGCGCGGCCCGGCCCATTTTTACGCGGCTTCGATGGTGGCCAGCACTTCGGCAGCGTGGCCCTTGGGCGTAACGTTGTTCCAGATCTTGCGGATTTTTCCCTCCGGGCCAATCCAATAAGTCATGCGCACGATTCCCAGGAAGGATTTGCCCAGGAAGCTCTTCATGCGCCGCGCGCCGAAGGCTTCCACCACCTGAAATTCCGTGTCGGCAAGAAGCGGGAAATTCAGCTTGTGCTTGACGCGGAATTTCGTTTGGGCCTCGACGTCGTCCGCGCTGCAACCGAGGATGCCGGCGTTGGCAGCTTCAAACTTCTTGATGGCGTCACGAAACTCGGACGCTTCCGTCGTTCAACCCGGAGTATTGGCCTTGGGGAAGAAAAATAGGACCAGGTTCTTCCCCTTGTAATCTTTCAGCGAAATAGTCTGGCCCTCATCGGAGCCCACCGAGAAGTCCGGAGCTTTGTCACCCTCTTTGAGCATGTAGCTGTCTCCCTGTGTTCTGGGTCGCGTGAGTTAGGGTTCGGTCAGAATGCGTTTCAGGAGTTCGTTAACGACTTGCGGGTTGGCTTGTCCGCGGGTTTCCTTCATCACTTGGCCTACAAAAAACTTGAACACGCCCTCGTTGCCGGAGCGATACTTCGCCACGTTGTCCGGATTTGCGGCGATTATGGCGCGGGCAATTCTTTCGATCGCGGCCGTATCGGTCATTTGGCTTAACCCCTCAGCCGCGATAATTTCATCGTCGCTCTTTCCTGTTTCAAACATTTTCGCGTAAACATTTTTGGCAACCGCTGCCGGGATCTTCCCAGACTCAACCTTCGCAATTAGAGCGCCGGATGCTGTCGGTGGTACTGCCGTGGATGCTTCATCGAAGCCCATCTCATTTGCGTGCCGGAGGAATTCTCCCTTGATCCAAGGAAACGCAAACGATGCGGAGACATTGGAGCCTGCCAAAGTAGCATGGAAATAAGCCTTAAGCGCCTGGTGCTGAGTCAATACGTTTGCATCATCGGCTGTGAAGCCGTATTCCTGAACAAGCTGTTCGCGACCCTCTGCCCGTAATTCGTCCGGCGACTTGGGCATTCCGCGCTTAACTTCGGCAACAAGCGATTCGGGCGCGCTCACCGGCAAGAGGTCCGGATCAGGGAAGTAGCGGTAATCGTGGGCGAATTCTTTGGAGCGCATCGGCTCCGTGCGTCCCGCGCGGACATTCCACAAACGCGTTTCTTGAGAAACGGGGCTGCCGGATTCGAGGACTTCGATTTGGCGCTCGACTTCGTAGTTGAGCGCGTGGCCAAGAAACCTGACCGAATTCAAATTCTTTATTTCCACCTTGGTCCCGAGCTCGGGTGTGGCACGCAACCGCACGCTCACGTTCGCATCGCAGCGCAGCGAGCCTTCCTCCATTTTGCAGTCACTAACTTCAAAACCTTCAAGCAACTCTCTGAGCCGGTTCAAGTAGCCTTCGGCTTCTTTGGGAGTGTGCAATTCGGGCTCGGAGACGATTTCAATCAGCGGGACACCGCAGCGGTTGAAATCAATGTAACTCCAGCGGTCGGAGTCTGGAAACCCTTCGTGCAAATTTTTGGCCGCGTCCTCTTCCAAGTGCAGGCGTGTAATGCCAACTCGCTTCACCGCGCCGGCGAACTCGAAATCGAGCAACCCCTCCGTCGCGAGTGGCAGCTCGTACTGTGAAATCTGATAGCCCTTGGGCAGATCGGGATAAAAATAATTCTTGCGCGCGAAGCGCGAGCGACCATGAATTTTCGCATGCAGCGCCAGCGACGCACGCACGGCCAGCTCGACGGCGCGTCCATTGAGAACCGGCAACGCTCCCGGCAGCCCGAGGCACACGGGACACACGTTCGTATTCGGCGGGTCGCCGAAGCGCGTGGAGCAGCCGCAGAACGCCTTCGTCCGCGTCTTGAGCTGCGCATGCACCTCCAGGCCGATGACCGCTTCGTAGCGGCCCATCACTTCGGGCGAAATACGCGGCGATTGATCGACAGTTCGGGTCATGGGGAAACGCAGATTATATCATCCACGTCGTTACGCCAACTCGTCCAACCGGCTAGGGTCGCGGCGCCAAATTGGAGTGCTTCTCAGTCCATTTCTACGCGGCGGCGCAGAGTGCGAAGCGAGGCTTCGATGAGCCCGTCGTGAAACGGGCGAATGACGCGCCAGTAGAGCCGGCCTCGCCGGCCCTTGAAATTTGCGCATGTGACGTTGAAAACCGTGGTGCCGCCCGCGCCCTCGCTCAACAACCAGGACATCACCGCGCGGGTCAGTCGATTTTCCACTTCCATGCTGACTTCACGCGGCGCGTCTACATGTTTGACGCAGAAGAATGCGAAATATTGTCCCACCTGGAAAGATTGAGGGCGATGGGCGGGGATGGCGCGGTCCCAACCGAAGATTTGTCCGACCGCGAAGCGGAAGCCAAGTAGAGATTTCCAGAATGCGCCGGGTGCAAGCAGATCGCGCGAGGCAAGCTCCGGAAAAATTCTGGCGGCGGGCGCGGGAATTTCCATCGAGTGGATATTGACGACGGCAAATTCCGGCGCCTGCCGCGCGGTCCAGGTATCCGCGTGAGCCTTCAGAAATTCCGATGCTTCCATCTTCAGCGCATCCTCATTCGCGGCCCCACACATAGCGCATCCCCAGCCGCCAGTTGAAACGCAGTGCCGGGAAGCCGACCACGTCGTCGTAATGATTGTTGAACAAATTTTCGATGCGTGCCAGTGTGGAAAGCCCGTGGCCAAGGTCGTAGCTATTCGAGAGATCCCAGCGGACGTAGCTGGGATTGCTGGTGATGCCCAGCGGCGGAAACAGGAAATCGCTGTCGGCGCGGCGGCCTACGTAGCTGCCCGCGAAATTCCAGTTCATGCGGCGGAAATGCGCATTGGCGATGAAATTCGCAGAATGGAGCGGCCGTCGGAACAGCCGGCTGCCGGGAATCATCGAAGGATCCGTGTCAATGGGCCCGGCTTTTACCACGCGCGTATTGTCGTAGGTGTAATGGCCTTCGACACGCAGCCAACGAGTGGCCTTGGCTTCGAAGGCGATGCTGCCGCCATGAGCCCAAGCCTCGTCGGTATTGAAAAAGCTGCCGCCGAATGCCGGACAGTTGGGGACCTGCGTGAAGGCGAAGCTCACGATATCGCGAAAATCGTTGTGGAAGTAAGTGACCGAGACATGCACGCGGTCGGCGCCAAAGAATTGGTCCACGCCGGCGTTGAATGAGTTGCTGCGCTCGGGCTTCAAGTCCGGGCCGCACCCGGCGGGAAGCATTTCCGGCTCCTTGATGCCGAGTCCGAAAGCGGCACGCAGGCGTGTGGCGCCCCACAAACCGTTGCCATCACGGAGCGCGTAGGAGCCGCCAACGCGCGGGACAACACGAGTGCCGAAGGCTCCATTCGCTTCCGCGCGGGCGCCTGCAATGACGGTGAAATGCTTGCCGAATTGATAGCGCGCTTCCAGGTAGCCGGCCTGATTGATGCGCGTGGGCGCCGGACCGGTTTCCTCCTCGAAGGCGTAGCCTGCTGTCAGCCCGCCATGCGGGAAGACGTAAGCGGATTGGCCTTCGCCGCCGGCGCGGTTGTATTTTGTAAGGAACGGTCCGAAGGAGGAAATGCTGAGATCTTGATTGCGCGATTCGTAGCCTTCCAGATGATGCTGCCAGTGATCGCCAGTCGAGAAATCCCAGCGAACATTGGCGGAAATGTTGTTGAGATCGTTTTGCGCGCCGGGGGTGGGCGCGCCAAGCTCGGGCTGACCAGGAAGCTCTGCGATGCTGGCGTTGCTGCGGATGGTGGCCCGGATGGTATCGGTGTTTGAAAAACGCCAGCCAAAGTTTCCGGAGAGAGTTGTGTCGCGAAACGCGTCGTTCGCTCCCTGGCCATTGGTGGAGAAATAGCCGGCGTAGGCGGAGTAATCGAACGCGCCGAGGAGGCCGCTCAATTGCGCGCCGCCGTGCCCGGTCGCAAAAGTTCCGCCGTCACCTTCCAGGGTTAGCTGCGGAGTCTTGGTGGCGCCGCGATGGGTGAAAATTTGTACCACGCCGGTCATGGCATCCGAGCCGTACAGCGCGCTCGAAGCGCCGTGAACAATTTCGATCTTATCCACGCTTTCGAGAGTGAGATTCGAGAAATCAATGCCGCCACCGGGAATATTGATTGGTGTGCCATCAATCAGGATTTTGGTGAAGTTGGAGTTGCCGCCATCAACGAATATGGATGTGGCGCCTCCGTAGGAGCCGGTCCGCCCCAGATTGACTCCTTGGACGGTTGTGAGCATCGGAGCCAGCCAGATTTGCTCCTGTTCCTCGACATTCTTGCCGGTGATGACATCGACAGGAACGGGGGTGACGCTGGCGAGCGCAGGCTCGGCCGCGGCGGATACGATGACTGAAGCAGAAAGCGCTTCGAGTGCCAGCCGAACGTTCCAGGTGCGTGTTTCTCCGGTAGTGAGCGAGATGTCCTGCTCGACGGTCGCGAAGGAAGAATGCTGGATGCGAACGCGGTACCGACCGGGCGGGAGTTCCAGGGAAAATTTTCCGTTGGAGTCGCTGTTCGCATGGATCGACCCTCCAGTGGGTCCGGAGAGGAGCGCATTGATCTGCGCACCGACGACAACGGCGCCGCTCGGGTCCGTCAGCGAGCCTTTGAAAGTGGCGGTGTTCTCAGCGAGATTTGCAGCGGGAGCGGCGAATGCAGTTTTGGCAAAAAGTGTGCTGAACAGAATTCCGGCGACAATGGCCGGAAGGAGTCGCGGTCTCATTTTTTCCTCCTCTCCCTCTCGCGCGGGAGTTGAAGGTTGTCCCGGAAGGCGAGCAGCAAGCAGGCCTTCGGGGATTGAGACTCCGCCGGTCTCCTGGCTTTGGCGGCTTACCCCGACGAATCGGGGTCTGTCCCAGTATTGCTGGACAGCGGCGCGGCCTTCCCATCCGGCGAACGAATCGGGTGATTCGTTGCGCAGGACAGTGGCGCGCGCCGAAAAATAATCCGCCTTACAGTCGCGCGGCGGCGACGGCTTTTCACCGTCTTCCCTTACGCGGAGTCTCGGGTGAATGTGGACGGCGCGCGGAATGCGTGCGCGCCGCGGTGACGTTAAAAGCCGCGCCTGGCGAACGGGCGCTAGTGATTGCCGCGCAAGATGACGCGCGGCCGGCCGCTTGGGCGCATTTCCACCTCCAGCGGCGCCTGAAAAACTTCCTCGAGCAATTCGCGTTCGTACACTTCCGCGGGCGTGCCGATGCGCAAGCTCTTGCCTTTGTGCAGCAGCACGATGCGGTCGGAAAACTCCGCGGCCAGATTCAGTTCATGTGTCACGACGATGACGGCGTACTTGTTTTCATCCGCCAGGCGGCGGAGGCGGCGCAACAATTCCACTTTTCCGCCGATGTCCAGGTGTTGCGTCGGCTCGTCGAGCAGGAGCAGCGCCGGCTGCTGCGCCAGAGCGCGAGCGAGAATGACGCGCTGCTTTTCGCCACCTGAAAGCCGCTCCATCCATCTGTCGCGGAGCTCGTCGGCGCCGACTTGCGAGAGCGCATTTCCGGCGAGCAGGCAATCTTCGGCGGATTCAAAGCGCAGGCGGCGGCCATACGGGTAGCGGCCCTGCAGCACATATTCCCAGACGCGCAACGGGAACAGCAGCTCGCTTTCCTGCTGCACCAGAGCGATGCGCTGCGCGCGCACGCGCATGTCGAGATCGCCCACTTCGTTGCCGTCCACTTCGATGCGGCCGGACAATGGCTTGAGCACGCCGGCGAGCAATTTGAGCAGCGTGGATTTGCCGCTGGCGTTGGGGCCGAGGATGGCCAGCAGTTCGCGTTGCTGCGCTTCGAAGGAAGTGGGGCCAAGAGTGAATTTCGGTGCAGAGCGGTCGGTGGCGGCGTAGGCGTAACTGGCCTGCTCGACGCGGAGTCGCATGCCGGGATTCACGGCGAAGGGCTGAGGCCGCGATTCGAGCGTGGCTCCGTTGGATGCGCCTGAGATCATCGCACCCTCCGCTTCATTAGATAAATGAACACCGGAGCGCCGGCGAGCGCGGTCATGGCGCCGACGGGCAATTCCGTGGGAGCAACTACCGTGCGCGCGAGCGTGTCCGCCAGCACAATGATAATTCCGCCGCCAATGGCGGAAGTGGGAATCAGCAGGCGGTAGTCGGTGCCGAAAAGCAGGCGCATCATGTGCGGCACCAGCAAACCGACGTAGCCGATGGTGCCGCCGACGGAAACGGCCAGGCCAGTGAGCAACGAGCCCGCGACGTACACGACCATTTTTACCCGATAGACATTCACGCCCAGGTGCCCGGCTTCCTGCTCGCCGGTCAGGATCAAATTGAGATCTGACGACGTGGTGTAAATGCAGCCAAGCGTGACGAGCAAAATGAAATAGAGCCACTTGAGATCGACCGACGGCGGCGTCGCCAAGTCGCCCATCAGCCAGAATCCCATGCCGCGCTGGTCGCGACTGCTGAGTGTGGTGCTGAGAAACACGATGCCCGCGGAAAGAAACGACGCGGAAATAATTCCAGCGAGCAAGAGTGTAGGACTATCCAGTTGGCCGCCGCGGCGGCCTAGAAAATAAACCGCACCGGTAGTGGCGGCGGCTCCGATGAATGCACCGGCCTGGATGACACCCGCGGTGTGCGGCGCAACCATCAGGCTGAGCATGGCGCCGAGAGCAGCGCCGCTGGCAAGACCGAGGACATACGGATCAGCCAGCGGATTGCGCAATAGAGCCTGAAACCCTGCTCCGGCGGTCGCCAACGCTGCTCCGACCAGGATGCCCAGGGCAATGCGCGGCAGCCGCAAGCCGAACACGACCAGCCAAAAATCCGGCGGAACTTCGTCGCGCTGGCCGATGGCGCCCCGAAAAAGCGTGATGACGATGTTGTGCAGAGAAATCGGATAGGCGCCCATGCGCAGCGAGAACACCACCACGACAAACAACACGCCACACAGCAAGCCGCAGGTGGCCACGATGCGGGCGGGCGTCAGAGGGCGCATGCGCGTGCCTCATTCATGCTCGCTGCCGCTGTATGCAGCCACACGCCATTTTCCATTTTCAATTTTCCACTTTCACTTTTCTCCCGGAATGCATCTGGGTGCAGCACGCGCGCCAACTGTTCGATGGCGTCCACCAGGCCGGGCGCGGGCCGGTCCACTCCCGCACCAATCACGGCAATGTGACCCTGCTCGACGGCTCGCAGATTTTTCCACCCCGGGCGCGTCTGCAATTCGAGGGCGTCACTGCCTTCGGCCTTGTGATGATCGCCGGTAAGGATAATGTACTCCGGCTGCAAGTGGACCACAGTTTCAAGGCCCACGCGCGGCCAATTCTGTTTCGAGAGAATGATCGATTCTCCGCCGGCCCACCGCAATGCATCAGCAACAAAGGTGTTCTGGCCGATGGTGATCAGAGGGTCCTCCCAGACGACAAAGAGGACGTGCACGAGCGGAACGTCCGCCAGCCGCGCGTGCAGGGCAGAGAGGCGCGCGCGCAGACCGGCGACAAGAGCGGCTCCGGGTTCGCCCGCGTCGGCGAGATAGGCGATTTGCTCGATCGAGCGGAGCATGCCCTCGACCGTGTGCGGGTCGGTGGTATACACGGCGATGCCCAGGCGCCGTAGCGCATCCACCGAATCGCGGCGATTGATGGAAGTGGTGGCCAGCACGAGATCGGGATGCAGCGCGACAACCGCTTCGAGACTGGGACTGATGGGCGTGCCGATGTGCGGCTTGGACTTCGCTGCGGGTGGCGTGTCGCAAATTTCCGTATCGCCAACCAAGTGTTCCTCGAGTCCCAGAGCATAAATCGTTTCAGTCAGGTCCGGAGCGAGTGTGACGATGCGCTCTACGTCTGGTGGAACCACGACGCGCCGGCCGGTGTCATCGGTCACGGTTCTCCCTCCGGCGATTTTCGCGCGGTGCCGTGCATCGGACTGCGCAGCGGCCATCCCCGCGCCACAGAAAATAAATGCGCCAAGCAATGCGATTGCAGAATGAATTTGTCGCCGGCCGCGATGCAAGTCTTCCTCCGGAATTCGCGCAACAAAAAAGCCTCGCGAAATGAACGAGGCTTGTGGCCAGGCGCCCTTTCTCGCGAAGAGCGCGGGCTTCGACCTGCACGGGGACGTTCCTGACTTTCGGTCGTGGGCTGCCCGATGGGCGGCGCCGACCGATCACAGTGGCGGGACCGTGGCCGATTTTCACGGCCTTCCGATCGCTCCGTGCCGATTGAATTGTTCCGGGCGAGTGTAAGCGGCTCGGGCCATGGTGTCAATTGGTCTGGCAGCGCGCCCGAGAAAAGTGCGGACTTGCGCATACACTCAACGCTAACGCGAGTCACCTTTCGAAGGTACCTCCGCCTAAACTCCCGTCGCCCAACCTGCTACTATGGCCAAACCCGCGGGAAAATTGTGCTGTGGGCGCGCGTCAGCACGGACGCTCATTTTTCAAATTTGAGGATTAAGGACGAGTCGTAAAGAGCGGGGCTGCACAGACGAGACGGTCTGTGCTACTAGCGGTTTTTCCACTTGGGCGCGCGTTTCTCCACCAGCGCCCGCAAACCTTCCTGCGAATCTTCCAGGTCCGCCAGCTCGTTCAAGAAAACTTTCATGGAGTTGCGCACGCCTTCGCGCAAGGGCAGGCCCATGCTGCCGATAATGGCTTTCTTCGCCATGGTCAGCACCGGGCCGGATTGCGCGCAGACCTTGGCGATCACTTCGTCCACTTTCTTCTCCAGCTCGTTTTCCGGCACCACCCAGTTGACCAGGCCCAACTCGCGCGCGCGTTCCGCCGTCATCGTCTCGCCGGTCAGCACCTGCTCGAGCGCCAGTTTGGGCCCCAGGATGTAAGGAAGAATGGCAGCCGCGAGCGGCGGGAAAATTCCGAGCTTGATTTCCGGCTGCGCAAAGCGCGCTTTCGGCGTGGCGATGACCAGATCACCCAGGGCCGCCAGTTCCGCGCCGCCGCCGTACGCCGGGCCGTTGACCACCACCAACAGCGGCTTCGACGTGTCCAGCATGGCCGAGAAGGCCACGTGAAAGGCGTCGAGCAATTGGAAGACGCGCCGCTGCGTGTATTCGCCCACTTCGATGCCGCCGCAAAACGCCTTCTGCGCAGAATCGAGTACTATGAGCTTGATACCGCTTTGCTCGCCGACGGAGTTGATGCCCACGGCGATTTCCGCCAGCATTCGCTCGTTCAGCAGGTTGTGCTCGGGGCGGTCGAGCGCGAGCCGAGCGACTTCGCCATCCACGCGGAACTTCAGGAATTGAAATTCATCGAGTTTGGGGGCGGCGGTAGCGATGGTACCAAGCACGTCTGTCGCGCGCGTATCCACGCCCCGCCCGGTGCGCGGCTCCCTGGTTATCTGCATCGAGTTGGCTCTCCCAATTTTGCGATCTGCATTTGGAGCACTGTTGCCGGGACCGGCGCGCTGTCCTTGCCCCTCTGGACGGTGCCGGAATGGCCCGAAGGACGAGCTTAGCGTGTTAGAGCGGGGTTGACCACGAGGTTTGGCCGCGCCTGCACCCAATGTAGCAAGGCCGGAATGCAAGCCGTGAACCTTGATCTGCGACCGCCGATTCGTGACCCGTGAGCCCCGCCACCACAAGACATTTACGGCTAGTCACTCGCCACCTGGCACTGCTTTCAGTTATTCTGCTGCACCTATGCTGGACCTGGGATATGTGCGGGAACACCTCGACGTTATCGAGCAGATGGCGCGCGATCGTGGCATCACGCTCGATCTGGCGCCCTTTCGAGCCATTGACACCGAACGCCGGCAACTGATCACGGCGACGGAGCGGCTGAAGGCCGAGCGCAACAAAGCCAGCGACGAGATCGTCAAGCTGAAGAAAGCCGGGCAGGATGCGTCCGCGATCCTTGGGCGGATGAAGGAAGTATCCGAAGAAGTGAAGCGCTCAGACGAGCGAATCACTGTGCTCGACGAGCAGTTGCGGCAGTTTCTGCTGACCGTGCCAAACATTCCGCACGCAAGCGTGCCGCGAGGCAAGAGCGCGGCGGACAATGTAGAAGTGAGGCGCTGGGGCACGCCGCCGAAATTCGATTTCACGCCGCGGCCGCATTGGGAAATCGGCGAGGCCTCGGGAATTCTGGATTTTGAATCCGCAGTGAAGATGACCGGCGCGCGATTCGCGGTCTACAAGGGACTGGGCGCGCGACTGGAGCGTGCACTGGCAAATTTCTTCCTCGACTTGCACACCCGCGAGCACGGCTACTCGGAAATTCTCCCGCCCTTCCTGGTGAACACCGCTTCCCTGACGGGCGTTGGGCAGCTCCCGAAATTTGCGAACGAGATGTTTCACATCGAAGGCACGGATTTCTGGCTGACGCCCACGGGTGAGGTGGAGTTGACGAGCATGCACCGGGACCAGACGCTCGATGACGATGATTTGCCGCAGCGTCTGTGCGCCTGGACCGCTTGTTTTCGGGCCGAGGCCGGCGCGGCTGGAAAAGACACGCGCGGCATCAAGCGCCAGCACCAGTTTCAGAAAGTGGAGATGTTCAAATTCACGCGGCCGGAAGAGAGTTACGCCGAACTCGAATCGCTGGTGCGCAACGCGGAAGCAGTCCTCCAACGTCTGGGACTGCATTACCGCGTGATGCAGCTTTGCACTGCGGACATGGGCTTCGCCTCGGCGAAGACTTACGACATCGAGGTGTGGCTGCCCTCGGCGAACGAGTTCATGGAAATTTCCTCCTGCTCGAATTGCGAGGCGTTTCAGGCGCGGCGCGCGGGAATTCGCTACAAGCCGAAAACCGGCGGAAAAGTGCAGAAGTCGGAGTTCGTGCACACGCTCAATGGTTCCGGCCTGGCGGTCGGCCGCACCTGGATCGCGATTGTAGAGAATTACCAGCAGGCCGACGGTTCTGTGGTGCTCCCCGAGGTGCTGCGCCCGTACATGGGCGTGGATAAAATCGGAAAATAGAAAAGCGAAACTGGAAAAGAGAAGCGCAGCTCAGGTTGCCAGGTCTCGGGCCGCTGAACGGTAGAACTATGCTCCAGGGCTCACGAGAACCATGGGGCCCGTGGGCTGGGGCATGCCGCCGGCGGGCTCAAGAGTGATGGCAATTGTCTTGGCGGTGACGCCCTCAGGCACCTTCGTCAACCAGTGAGCCGTGTCGCTGGTGGCCGGGTTGACGACACCCACGCTGATCGGCTGGCCCTCCATGGGGAGGACCCAGAGCTGGTAACTCTTATCCTGCGGCGGTGGTTCGATCCAACCGTCGTACATGAGCATGCCCATTTTTTCGTTGTACATCACCTTCACGGCGCCTTGAGGCATGCCGGGCATGGGCGCGAGCGAAACCGTGAGCGTGTCTTTTGCCTCCAGCAAATGCGCGACGCTGCGTGCGTAATCGAGCTGCTTCTGCTGGTCCTGAATGGAAGCGCGCAGCGCCACGATTTCCCGGTCGAGGCGTGCGTTGATGTTCCATAAATACGCGCTGGCGATGAGCAGAATCGCGAAAGCTGGGACGAGCACGGCCGCCCACCAGCGCGCCATCATTCCACCGGCGCGTTCTCGTTCCACGCGAACTGGTTCCCTCACGCCCGCCGGCGCGGGCTCTCGCACCCTGTGTAGCAGTCGCTCCTTTACGGCCGGCGAAGGCTCGGTGCGAGGCGCGGAGAGGGCCAATAGGGCCATGCGCCCGCGCGCTTCGTCGAGTTTGCGCGTGCACGCGGCGCAAGTGGCCAGGTGCGATTCGATCGCCTGCTTCTCGTCGCCTTCCAGCGTGCCGAGGGCGTAGAGATCGAAATCTTCCTCGCGAGTTGGATGACCGTTCATGCTGTTTCCGGCTGCAAATTCCTTCTCAAAGTTTCCAGCGCCGACCGCAAGCGCGTCTTGACCGTTCCCAGCGGGTCGCCGGTGCAGCGGGCGATTTCGCTGTGCGTCATGCCTTCGAAGTAAGCCAGCTCAACTGCGGCGCGCTGTTCCTGCGGCAGCGATTCGAGCGCACGTTTAACACGGCCGAGCAATTGCTGCTGCGCCAAAGTGCTTTCGAGATTGAACGGCAGCACGATCATGTTTTCAACCAACTCTTCTCCCGCCGCGGGATTGTGACGGCGCAGGCGCGAGATCGCGCGGTTGCGCCCGATCACCGCCAGCCAGCACGGCAGCGAGCCGCGCGATGCGTCGAACTGCCCCGCGTTGCGCCAAAGCTGGTAAAAAATGTCCTGCAGAATTTCCTCGGTGGCTTGCGTGTCGCGCAGGATGCGATAGAGCAGGGAAGAAAGCATGCCGGCGTAACGGTCGTAGAGCAGCGCCAGCGCCGCCTCGTCCCGCGCCACAATTCTCTTGATGAGCACCGCGTCTGAGGCGCTCAATTCTGCCTTTGTCCCTGAACTCACGAGCTACAAGGGGCTCCATTCATAAGATACGCGCGGGCAAGGCCTTCCGGATTGGGTAGAGGGTCGGCCTGAGGCCGCTCCTGAACCCCGCGCTGAACACTTAGCGCAGCCTAACTTGGCGCGCACATCACGGTCAACCGGCGATTCAGGGAATTGAGGAGATAGCCTGACCAGCCTTCTGCTAGTAAGTAAAGCATTCAGTTTCAATATCTTACAGACATTTTCCAAGGCCGGCGTGGAATGAGACCCGATTCGGGCCAAAACGCAGCCCTTCATTTGGCCGTGGTTTTGATTGACATCCTCGACGGCTTGGCTAAACTTCGACTCGCGCTAGACTTACGGATTATCAGCTATTCCCGAAAATAGCTTCGGCCAGCAAACAGCGACTGGCTCCCGCACGTCAGGAGGAAGTACCGATGGCAACTGTTGCCAAGGCGGCTCCCCAACCTATCCCGCGCATTGCCCCGCGCGAGGATTTGAATCCCTACCGCATTTCGCAGATTCAGTTCGATATCGCCGCTGAGTATCTGAAGCTCGACCCCGGCATCCGCCAGATTCTGCGCACTCCGAAACGGATCTTCGAAGTGTCCATCCCCACAAAGATGGACAACGGGCAGATCAAGGTTTTTGCCGGATACCGCGTGCAGCACAATATCGCGCGCGGCCCGGCGAAGGGCGGCATTCGCTACCATCCCTCGGTGACGCTCGACGAAGTGAAGGCGCTGGCGGCATGGATGACCTGGAAAACCGCCACAGTGAATATTCCCTACGGCGGCGGCAAGGGCGGCGTGATTTGCGACCCCAAGCGCATGAGCAAGTCCGAGCTCGAGCGCATGACGCGCCGCTACGCCTCGGAAATTTTCCCCATCATCGGGCCGGAGCGCGATATTCCTGCGCCCGATGTGTACACCGATTCGCAAACGATGGCTTGGATCATGGACACCTATTCCATGACCCAGGGATATTCGGCGCTGGGAGTGGTGACCGGCAAGCCGGTCTCGATTGGCGGATCGCTGGGGCGCAATGAAGCCACGGCCCGCGGCTGCATGTATGTGGTGGAAGAAGCGTGCCGGCTCAAGAAGATGTCCCTGCGCGGATCGAGCGTGGCCATTCAGGGATTCGGAAACGCAGGATCGATTGCGGCGAAATTGTTCGCGGAGAAAAAGGCGCGCGTGGTGGCCATCAGCGATTCGCGCGGCGGCGTGTTCAATTCGCGGGGCATCGATCCGCTGAAGGCCGCGCGTTACAAGGAACGCTCCGGCACGGTCGTCGGCATGCCCGGCACTTCGCGTATCTCCAATGACGACTTGCTGACCATGAAGTGCGACATCCTGATCCCTGCGGCGCTCGAAAATGTGATCACTCTGAATAACGCCGATCAGATCAAAGCAAAAATCGTGGCGGAAGCCGCCAACGGCCCCACCACCCCGCACGCCGATGAAGTGCTGGCGCGCAAAGGCATCATGCTGCTGCCGGACATTCTGGCGAATGCCGGCGGAGTCACCGTCAGCTATTTTGAATGGGCGCAGGATTTGCAAGGCTTCTTCTGGTCGGAGCAGGAAGTGAACGCCAAACTCGAAACAGTGATGAAGCGCGCCTTCCTGGAGGTTCACGAATGCGCGCGGAAGCACCGCACACACATGCGCACCGGCGCGTACTGCCTGGCCGTGGGCCGCGTCGCCGAAGCCACTCTTGTCCGCGGGCTCTTCCCGTAGTTCGAACTGCGGAATAGGTCCTCAGGAGTCAGATCATCTTGAGCCGCAGAGTAGCGTGCGTCCTCGCCCTGATTCTTCCGGTAGCAATTCCTGCCCGCGCGCAGCAGACCCCTCATACTCCGCTGGGAGACTACCTCGAAGTCGAAGGCTCAAAAATTTATTACGAAGAATGCGGCGCCGGACCCGAAGCGGTGCTGCTGATTCACGATGGCATCGCGCATTCCGCGGTGTGGGACGATGTGTGGCCCGCTTTCTGCAAGAAATTCCGCACCGTCCGCTACGACCGCCGAGGCTACGGGCGCTCCGGCCCGGCGGACACCTTCTACACGGAAACGGACGACACTTTGGCGCTCTTGCGGCACCTGAAGATCCGCCGCGTGTTTGTGGTAGGCAGCTCGCACGGCGGAGGCCTCTCGATTAATTTCGCCCTGGCGCATCCGGAGATGGTCGAAGAACTGGTGCTGGTGGGCGCGGTGGTGGACGGCTACGGCTATTCGGATCATTTTCTTGCGCGCGGGATTGAGAACTCCAAGCCGATGCAAAAAAACGACACGGCCGGCCTGATCTCCAACTGGGTGAACGACAGGTACGTTTTCGCGCCGGGGCACGACGCGGCGAAGAAAAAACTTCGCGATATTCTCACCGCCTATCCCCAGGACTTGACGCACGAAGATTACGCCCGTCCAACGCCGCCAGCCGTCTCTCGGCTGCACGAAATTCGCGTGCCCACGTTAATCCTCACAGGTGACGCAGACATTCCCGACGTGCACGCGCACGCCGGCGTGATTGAATCCGGCATTCCCCATTCGCGACGCGTCGTCGTGCGTGACACGGGCCACCTGATGTACATGGAGAAGCCGGAAGAATTCAGCCGCATGGTGATCCAGTTCCTCGAACAGAATCGCGATTGATACGCCCGCCCGCTCTCCCCTCCAAAATTAATGTTGCGTTCCATAGGAGAACGCGCGTACATTTTTCCTGCCGGCGCACCGGGCGGCTTGGGTGCAGCCGGCGTAGTTGTCTGCGGCCAGGCCTCGCGCGGGAGGCAACGAAAGTTGAATAACCACATCCATCAAACTCCACCAATTCTGCTGACCATTGCCGGATTCGATCCGTCCTGTGGCGCGGGTGTCGCCGCGGACCTGAAGACGTTCGCGGCGCACAATTGCTACGGCGTCGCGGCGATCACGGCGCTGACGGTGCAATCCACGCAAGGCGTGAAAGCCGTGCACGCCACTCCCGCGGCGCAGCTCCGCGCGCAACTCGACGCGCTGGCGGAGGACATGAACATCGCCGCGGTGAAAATCGGAATGCTCGCCAACCGCGGTAATGCCGTTGCCGTGACCGAATTTCTCGACAAGCACAAGTTCGCGCACGTGGTGCTCGACCCTGTGTTCCGGCCGACGGCGGGAAACGAAGAGCTGCTCGACACCGCCGGACTGAAATTCGTGCGCGACGAATTGTTGAAGCGTGTCAGCGTGATCACCCCGAATATGCCCGAGGCAGAATTTTTGACCGGGGTGGAAGTGAAGGACCTGAACGCCATGAAAGCGGCGGCGCAAAAGCTGGTGGAGATGGGCGCGCGCGCCGTAGTGGTCACCGGCGGGCACATGGACAAGCCCATCGACGTGCTCTGCGAAGGCACCGAAGTGGAAACATTCGGCGGAGACCACGTGAAGAGCCCGAACACGCACGGCTCGGGCTGCACATTTTCATCCGCCATTGCCGCGCAGCTTGCCTCAGGGCAACAACTACGCGAAGCGGTGATCCTGGCGAAGGCCTACGTCACGAAGGCCATCGAGAAATCCTACACCATCGGCAAGGGTGCGGGACCGCTCAACCAGTTCTACCGCTTCCATCAAGAAGCGCCCGCTCGCGGCGTTCACGAAGTTCCCCAGCACGGCATGCATCCTGCCGCGGAACCCGCCGCGCACTAAGTTTGGAAACTGGAAATTCGAAAATGGAAAATTGAAATTGGGTCGTCCCATTTTCCATTTTCACTTTTCTATTTTCGCCTTTGTGCTGTTAGCCCGTTCCTTTCCATGCACCTGGTACTTCGACTCGAATTCGCGCAAGCGGCGCTCGAGCTCCCATTGCTGAGCGGCTTTTTCACTGGACTTGAGGAATTTTGCGCATGAGTCGGATGGTTTTTCTGTGCCCAGCGCGCCGCCTGAGCAGGGGGAATCAATACGCGTGAAAACATCCTGCTCGCGCCACAGGCTCGCACCCGGCAAAAAACTGTGTTCCAGGCTCGTGCGTACCATCTGCTTCAGGTCCGCGTAGCTGAGGCCATAAGATTCCACCGCTCGAACGTATTCGTTGGTGATGTCGATCCGCGAAACGCCTTCATCGTCCGTTGAAAGCGCGACCGGCACGCCAGCCTTGCGGTACAGCGCGAACGGATGCTCCTTGCCGCGGATGCCCAGGATCACCTCGTTGCTCGTCAGATTGACTTCCACCATCACGTGCTTCTTGGCCATTTCCGCCAGAAGTTCCTGCGCCTGCGACTCGTGCATCACATCCACTCCATGGCCGATGCGTTCGGCATGCCCTTGCTCCACCGCAAGCCGAATGTGGCAGCACAGACCTTCGTATGGGACGAGGCCGGGTGCGAGTTCGCCTGCATGAAGCGCAATGTGAATTTTCGGATATACGCCATGAAGATAATCGAGCATGCGCATCTGCGCTGCGTGGTCGGTCATCGAAATGTAGCCGTCTTCCGGCATCACAAAATTGATACCGACGAACCGCGGATCGGCGGATGCCATCTCAAATCCAAGCACAGTTTGAGCAAATACTTGTTCCTTCGGATAGCCGCGCAAGACTTGGTATAGAAAACGAATCTGCACGTCGCAGGAGTGGGATCCCGTTTTGTCACAGTTCTCCCGTTGGTTACGGACCACTTCCGCTTGGTCGATCTGTTTGCTCGCGATAGGCACATCGTCCCGCAAGCCGCGTTCCAGCAACTCCTTTCGCAATCCCGCCAAGTCCTCTTTCCAGCCGATTTCCTTTGCGATGGCTGCCGTGTGGTTGAAATCCGGCGTCTCCATCAGCTCCAGGTACTGCTCGTTTTGTCGCGCCGCTCTGGTGGCTACTTCGTCGAGCCACTCGCCGGTGTGGCGCTTGTCTGTGCCGCGGAATTTTCCGAAGGTATCAAAGAAATGGTCATGAGCGCTCACGCCCGGCGAAGGCACGAAGCTGCGCATCGAAAACGAATTGATAAGCGAATCGTAGAGATGCTGATCCTGAAAAGCTTGCGCGGCGGGAGTTTTTCCCTCACCACAAACGGGCTGTGGCGGGATGCTTCGCGTCATCGCTTGCGTTTTGAAGAACGAGAGCGTGGCCAGGTCCACGCAGAGATTGTCTTCTGCGCCGGCGCGAATCCAGGATTCGGCATACACCGCGCCTGCCAGGTGATTGTGCAAATCACCGCCTTTAGGCATGGAAATCAGGAAAGCGCGGAGTTCCAGCGGATTCGCGCGCGCTGCTTCGAATGCCCTGGTGGTGCGCTGCTCGGCCGACAATTTTCCGGGCGCCGCTTTAGCCGCCGGCGTCTGTGCACCCGCCTGCACGAAAAAAAGGAGCAAACTGGCAAGAACGGCACACGGAATTCCCACGCAGGAGAAATTTTTTCTGAGACTCATCGAACTATCCTCTGCGAAGCATCGTAAGGGTCCACTCGAAACTGAAAATCAGGCGCGCGCGGCGGCTTCGCGGCGATAGACGACGCGCCCGCCGACGATGGTGGCCATGGGAGCGCCGCGGAACGGCCGGCCGTCGAATGGCGTGTTGCGCGATTTGCTGGGGGAGTCGGCGGCGCGAAACGTCCAAGCATGGCTGGTCGAAAATATGGTCAGGTCTGCCGGTGCGCCGGCGGCGATTTTCCGCTCCATGCCCAGAACGCGCGCTGGGCCGGTAGTAAACAGCTCGACCAGGCGCAGCAGCGAGATTTTCCCCTGGTGCACCAACTCGCTGATTCCCAGCGCCAGCGCCGTCTCGAATCCGGTGATGCCGAATGGCGCGCGGTCGAATTCCACATCTTTACTCGCAGGATGATGCGGTGCGTGGTCCGTGGCGATGGCGTCTACGCTGCCGTCGGCTAGGCCCTTGATCAGCGCATCGCGGTCGGCGCGCGAGGCCAGCGGCGGATTCATTTTGTAGTGCGTGTTGTACTGGACGTCTTCGTCGATCAGCGTGAAATGATGCGGCGTCACTTCGCAAGAAACGCGCAGCCCGGATTTTTTGGCGAAGCGAACGTATTCCAGGGAACCGAGCGTGGACATGTGCGCGATGTGCAGCCGCGCACCCGTCAAGACGGCGACTTCCATGTCGCGGCCAACGCAAATGGTTTCCGATTGCGCGGGAATGCCCTTCAGTCCCAGGCGCGTGGAGGTGGGGCCTTCGCGCATGACGCCTCCGGCAAACAGGGAAGCGTCTTCACAATGATCAATCACGGGAAGATCGAGCGCGCGGCAATAGTCCATCACCTGGCGCATCAGGCGGGCCGTGGCGATGGGCTTGCCATCGTCGCTGACGGCCACAATGCCCGCGTCTTTCATCGCCGCAATTTCCGCCAGGGCTTCGCCTTTGCTTCCAGCCGACGCGGCTCCGATGGGCCACACGCGCACGCTACCGGCCGCAGCCGCGCGCTCCACGATGCCGCGCGTCACGGAGGCGCTGTCGTTCACCGGCTGCGTATTCGGCATGCAACAGACGGCGGTAAATCCTCCGCGGGCGGCCGCGCGAGTGCCGGTCTCGATCGTCTCCGAAATTTCCTGTCCCGGCTCGCGCAAATGACAGTGCAGGTCAATGAAGCCGGGCGCCACAACCAGGCCCGTGGCGTCGAAAACTTCCGCGCCGGCCGAAACGATGTTGGCGCCCACCTGCGCGATGCGCTCCCCATCCAGCAGCACGTCGAGCATGGCGTCGGTACCGCTGGCCGGGTCGAGCAGCCGCCCATTCTTAATTAGCAGCACTGGACTGCTCCTTCGAGTTTTCCGACGAATCCACAGGCGCGCCGCCCACCAGGTGGTAGAGCAGCGCCATGCGCACCGCCAGGCCATTCGTCACCTGGTCGAGGACGCAAGACTGCGGCCCATCGGCAACCAGCGGGTCAATTTCCAGGCCGCGAATCATCGGGCCGGGATGCAGAACCAGCGCGTCGGGCTTTGCGCGCCGGAGCCGTTCGGCCGTCAACTGATAGCCCAGGATGAATTCTTCCGCCGAAAGCGCCGGCTCATTAATGCGCTCGGTTTGCACGCGCAGGACGAAGACCACGTCCGCACCCTCGAGCGCCTCTTCGATTTTTGGGACTCGCCGAATGTTGGGCGCCAAGGATTCCAGTTCGCGCGGCATCCACATGGCCGGCCCGCACAGGGTGATGCGCGCGCCGAATTTGCTCAGCAGGTGAATATTCGAACGGGCCACGCGGCTGTGGATGATGTCGCCGAGGATGGTGATGTGCAATCCGTCAAACGATTCCTTGCGGTCGCGGATGGTCAGCGCGTCGAGCAGCGCCTGTGTGGGATGTTCGTGCGTTCCATCTCCGGCGTTGATGACGGGAATTCCCAGCCGTTCGGCGACGAAGTGGGGGGCACCGGAGGAGCTGTGGCGGATCACGATTCCGTCGGGACGCATGGCTTCGAGTGTGCGCACGGTATCGATCAGCGATTCGCCCTTTTTGAGGCTCGAGGATTCGGCTTGCAGATTCATGATGTCCGCACCCAGGCGTGCCGAGGCCGTGGCAAAGCTGATGCGCGTGCGTGTGGAAGGCTCGAAGAACGCGAGCGCGACGGTCTTGCCGCGCAGCGTAGCCAGCTTTTTCAGCGGGTGACGGTGGAATTCCTGGAAGGGCTTGGACTGGTCGAGAATAAATGTCACTTGCTCGCGGGTGAGGGTCTCGAGTCCGAGCAGGTGTTCCAAGCGGTGCAGCACAGTGTCCCTTTAAATGCCAGCCTCCGGAACGGTCACCAGGGCTTCAGGAAACGCGATCCACCAGCATGACGCGTTCCTCGTTATCAATTTCTTGCAGACGCACTTCCACGATTTCCGTGTCGCTGGTCTGCACCGTGCTGCCGATGAAGCTGGCTTCAACGGGCAGCTCGCGATGGCCGCGGTCGATCAGCACGCACAGCCGGATGCGCCGCGGCCGGCCCAGATCGAACAGGCCGTTCATGGCCGCGCGGACGGTGCGGCCGGTGTAGAGCACGTCGTCCACCAGCACGATGTCGCGGTCGTCCACAGGAAAATCAATTTCGTTCGATTGCACCACAGGTTGCTGAGCAACGGTGGAAAGGTCGTCGCGATACAGCGTGATGTCCAGCGTCCCAACCGGAATATTCACGCCAGACGACGTCTTGACAATCCGCGCCAGACGCTGCGATAGCGGCACTCCCCGCCGACGCACCCCGATGAGGGCCAAATCCTTCGTTCCCCCGCTTTTTTCGACGATTTCGTGCGCTAGCCGCTGCAGCGTGCGGCCAATCTCTTCGGCGGAGAGCAGTTGTCTTTTTTCTACGACGCGCATCGTGCGGCGTCATCGTAACACAGGCGAGCGGAAATTCGCAGCCGCGTGCAATCTGCCCAGGGGAAGCAAGATCGGAGCGATTCAAACGGCCGGCTCGGGTGGAATTTCAACAGCAAGTGGCGCCTCAGGTTCGGAAATTTCCGGCGGCCAGTAGTGAAAAAAGACAAAGGCAAACAATGCCCAACAAACGACGACAATGACCCTGCCGACATATGAGTTCTGCCCATGCCGTGGCTCTGTTAAGGCAAAAAGCCAAATGTTGCTGAATCCGTGAGCCAAGACAGCCGGCCAGATGCTTCTTGCACGGAGCGTGAGCCACCCGAGAACAAACGCAAGGGAAATGCAGTTACTAAGACGCAAAACGAAATTGGCAAGAACCTGATAGTCCGTTCCCATCGCTCTGAAGTCACTCTCGAAGTGGAATGCGCCCCAAACCAAACCGAGTAGAACAATGCCTCGAACGAGCCCGAACTGCTGGATAAAGCGCGGTTGTAAGTAGCCGCGCCAAACGATTTCTTCAGCGACAGCACTAACCAGCAACAAGAAAAGGTACAAATTGGGTTCTCGAAAGTAAGATCCAAATTCCGGTGGGGGAAGTTGTCCGAAGTTGAAGGTGGCCCACCTGATTCTGTCCGTCACATACGCAGCGAGGTTCGGAGTCAGCTGGACGACAGTTGGAAGAATGCACGCCAATAACACGAATTTGCTATTCCGCAGGCGCATGAATTCCCGAAGCTCTTTCCAACGACTGCTATCGGCCGCCCAGATCGCCATCGCGGGCAAGAGGACCAGCCATAAAAAAAATGAGAATATCGTGTAAATCTGGCCATAGAGCCACCCGAAATCGCCGGACTTCGCCAGTGGCTCAATCAGGTAGTCACATGCGAAGCGCAAGGGGACGGGCGCGACACCTATGACTGCAACCCCAAACCAGATTAATAGTGCAATTTGGTGCCAGGCGGCATTTTGTTCAGGGCTGAGATCACTCGCGCGCGCGACTGACAAAGGGAGCGACGATATTCCCCAATCCAAACGGACCAAGAAGGCGAAAACCATGACGAGGCCGAGGAGGCCGATGTGAATGGCCGGCCCTAAGCTCCAGATGGTCTTTAGTACCCAGATTTCGAAGTGCGCGCCTTTTTCAGCGACTCCCAAGTTAGAAAATTTTGCATGGCCTGCCAGATAGAGGAAGCGACCAACGAGATTAGCAAGGCCTGCCCCCGCTGGCAGGCATACGAATACGAGGATTCTTCTGGCGGGATACTTTCCGGGGAAGAAACAAATGTAGAGTCCTGCGGCTCCTGCGAAGAGCAACAGCAGGCGAGCATAGTAAGAAAATTGAAGCCATGCCTTGTACGCGGAAAGCGAGGTGTCAGAGAGTGTGTTCAGATTCAGAGTGATCGCCCCTGGCGCCCACCCCGGGACCATTGGAAAGCACCGCAATTGAATGCAAATTAAAAGCAAAATCGAACCGCAAAGCAACAGGAGTTGAGCGGAATCTTCGGGGATGATCGAGCGGATAAAGACGATGAGTCGCTTCACAAGCGGCCTCTCGCGCGTCCCGCGATTATGCCTTGGCCAGCTATCTAGTTGGTAGCGATATTCGTAGCCCGGATTGGCGGTCGGGGAATCTGCACCTCCGGAGCTAGCAAAACCGTTAGTTTCCGCTCCTAATCCTGGTCCCCCAGAGTCTGCGCGAACGTCTTGCCGTACGGATAGAAGAGTTCCTTGCGCCCCTGCTTCCACGCCTCTTTCAGTTCGGGCGAGGTAACGTCCCAGTCCGGCCGGCACTTCTTGAGAACGGCACGCAAGTCCTGGCGCAACTCTTCCACCGTGGGTCGGCCGAAAAACCAATAGCCGTTGTAAATCTTATGAATCACCAGGCCGGGCTCGAGGACAATCACGTGCGGGATCATCGGATTGTGGAGAGGATCGGTGTACTCAGCGATGTCCAGATCTTTTTGGACGACACGCCCGGCGTCGGACAGGAAGTGCCAGTGGGCGCCGATGCCGCTGCGATTTTCTTTTGTCTCCGTGATGTTGTCAGTACTGATGGTAACGAGCCGGCAATAGCCGACCTCCATCTCGCGATGGAGTTGCAGCAGCCCTTCCGCCTGCCGGCGGTCCTTGGGGCAGAAACCTCCGCGGCTCAGCACCACCACCATCGGATCTGGTCCCTGCAGTTCGGAGAGCTTGCGGCGTTTCGCGGTGTGGTCGGAAAGCTCGTAGTCGGGTAAAACAGCGCCGGGAACAATGTCAGCTCGCATATGAAATCCTCCAGAATTTGGATGCGCGTCGCAGAGTTGGGTCTCAATGTGAAGAGACGACAAACCCTCGGACCAGTGCCGCGATCTCATCGGCGGCCGTGTCCAATGCGAAATGGCCGCCATCGACGATGTGGACTTCGGCCTTGGGCACGTCGCGACGATAGGATTCCGGCTCCGAGGGATCAAACGATGCCTCGTACTTGCCCCATATCACCAGCAATCGCGGCTGCTTCTCGCGCATCCAGGCCTGCCACTTGGGATAATTTTCGACATTGGTGCGGTAGTCGTAGAAGAGGTCGCTTTGAATTTCGGCTTGGCCAGGCTGATTGAGAAAGTAAAACTCATCGGTCCACAGATCCGGGTCGTGGCGTTCCACGTTGGGATCGTCTCCCACGTGGCGCGACCGCGCTGTGGCGAGCGACAGTAGGTTCACGCGCAGCGCGCTTTCGTTGGCAGCGCGATCGGCCCAAAACGCCCGCCGCGTCTTCCAATTCGCGCCTAACCCTGTGTTGTGCGCCACGGCATCCTGCACGATCAGCGCATTCACCCGCTCCGGATGCGCCAGAATCATGCGAAATCCCACCGGGCCGCCGTAGTCCTGCATGTACAGCGTGTAGCGCAAAAGACCCAGCGCTTCAACAAAGTGATTCATCACCTCGGCAATGTGATCGAATGTGTACGCGAATTTTTTCGCGTCCGGCCAGTCGCTGTGTCCGAAACCGGGGTAATCGGGCGCGACCAGGTGATAGCGATCGGACAGCCGCGCGAACAGCGGCTCGAACATCCGCGACGAAGACGGAAGCCCGTGCAGCAGCAGAAGCGTGGGCGCGTCTTTCGGGCCGGCCTCTCGGTAAAAGATGGAGAGCCCATCGATCTGTGTGGTGCGATAAAAAGTTGAGTGTTCCACGAGACGTTCCTTCCCTTGGGCCCTTTCTTGGGCTTGGACCGGCAATTGAAATTGTGCGAGCATCGCAGAAATCAGCAATGCCATGCAGGCACCTCGCAAGGAGTGAGTCCAATGCGGCGGTCTGAAAAACCACATAGCTGAGCTCCTCTGCAGCGAAATCGTTGACTGTCTTTTAGTTCTGCTCCGGCATCGCCGTTCTAGCTGCCCGACGGGCTTGGGTTATCAGCCCGTTGTGAGCTCTCGGAGCGCGAAATGCGTAATAACAAAGCAACGAGACAAATTCAATTTGCATTGTGCCGTAACTGGTAGCCCGCGCCTCTAATTGTGCGGCGGCCCCAGGTACGGGAACTCGTCTAGCAAATCGCCGTGCGGTCCAACCTTGTCTCCTGTCACCTTCCCATTCGTGAGGATAGACAGGAAGACATCCACAACGTCGTCGGTGAGTGTCCGGCCATTGTCCGGGAAGGACGCCGGGCGCTTCGGATCATAGGACAGGATGTCCGGCAGCAGTTTCGCTGCGACCTGCCTTGCTTCCTCCGGCGTGTACCCAGCCGCGTGCTGCAACGAGTGCGCGAAGACAGCGATGAAACGGGCATCGTCCGCCGGCTCTGCGGCGTGGTAGGCCTCTCTCGCCTCGCCGGTAAGGAAGACGGCTTGCGCAGGCCGTCCGCCGCGGTCCGCCTGGACCCAGCCTCCGCCTGCGCCGTCCAGCGTCCGGGCCCAGAGGCCAACCTTTTTTGCCCCCAAGGCAAGGTTGGGCACTTCCAGCACGATGCTGCACACGTCTTTGTTCGCAAAGAAATCCTCGCCGGTGAACTGCAGGTCGTTCCTGGCCCCGGCCGTGTCGAAGAAGAAAGGATCGCTGCGCCAGCCCGCGAAGAAGCAGTAGTTGCCGGCTTCTGTCACCCGTGCCTCCCGACCCGTCGAGACCGGCGCCCCCTCGATGATAGCCTCCCCGCCATCGCCCGTGCCGGCTGCCTCCCTGCCTTCCAAGCGGCGTAGCATCGCGGTCTGCGCCCCGCCCTCGGAGGCCGAGAAGCGCACTCGGTACGCGATATCGGCGACGGCATCGCCGTCCGTGTCAATCTTGAACTCGTACAACGCTTCGGTAGCGAAGGGCTCCGCGGTGGTGGGCTCCGGCGGGTTGAAGCCGGCGGACGGGTGCACGTTCATGATCAGGATCGACTTGTCAGCATTCCCTGGCTTGGGGAAGGCATACAAATCGGTGAGGTCTAAGCGGGCATCCCCGTTCGGAAACCCAAAGTCGGAACCGGAGTAATGGTGTGACATAAGTATCCTAATGTCTTCAAACGTTCAGCGCCCGATCTGGCCGACGTGAAATCCCAAGCGGTTTTCTACATCGCCGGGCTTGTGAAACCCCCGCTCCATCAACTTGCGGATCCTCTCCTGCGCGGGCTGGCGCATGATTGAGGCAAAGCACACATCCCACTCTGGTGCGATTTCAAAGTCAGCCGGCAAGCTGGCCACGTCGGCGAAGTGCTTGGTTTCGCTGATCGCCCGCTTGTCGAAGGATGCGATTCGGGTTGCCAGCGCATCGACAAAGGCATCGAGGTCGGCATCCGGTAACGCGCGATTGACGTATCCGTACAGCTCGGCCAGATCGCCCGGGATATCGTCGGCGCCCAGAAGCACTTCCAGCGCGCGTCCTCGTCCTATCAGACGCGGCAGCCGCGCCATTGGACCACCTCCAGGCACCACACCAGCCCCGACTTCAAACTGCGACAGGATCGCTTTTTCGCGGCTGGCGAAGCGCATGTCGCAGGCCAGCGCCAACTCGCTTCCGACACCGGTGGCGCGCCCCCGGATCAACGCAATGGACGCAACCGGAGCGCGGCTCAGGCGCACCAGCATATCGGGCAGAGGCTGCAATCCTGTTGGCCCCGGTGGCAGACTGGTTGTCTCTTCCAGCTTCGCAAGGAAATCGTAATGAGTCAGAAAAAACCCTTCCACCGCGCTGTCAAAGACGACCACTTTGACGTCCTTGTCCGTTTCAAGCGCTGTGATGATCTCGTTTAGTTGGGGAATGGATTTCGGACCGAAGATGTTGAGCGGCGGATGATTCAACGTCACCCGCCAATACTGGGGCGAGCGGCGCGTGACATAGATCTCCTTCGTGCTTGTTGCCGTGGCATTGATTCCTTCAGACATCTTGAGTCTCCTTGCTTTGATGGTTTGATTGGGACGTTCGATGCTCTTTGACTGCGATGAGTGTCATCTAGCCAATCGTTGTCACCAGCGCCTGCCTGCACTCTCGCGAAGGAGCGGCTGCGCTGCGGAGTCCGGCCACTACACCATAACCTAGATTTTCTTGTTCGCGATCGCAACCACCCCGCCAGGCATTTTTCCGCCTGCTCACATCGTCAGCACCACGCGGAACTGCGCCTTGCCGCTCATCATGCGCGCATACGCCTCGCCCGCTTTTTCCAGCGGATAGGTTTCAATCATCGGACGCACGCCGGATAGCTCAGAGAAGCGCAGTGTGTCCTCGCAGTCGGCGGCCGTTCCCGAGGCCCAGCCTTGAATTCTTCGGCTTCCAGTGATGAGCTGTATCGGCGTGACCGCAATGGGATCAAATGCTGCACCAATCACCATCAGGGTGCCGTTCGGCGCCAGTCCGTCAATCACTTCGGACATCGCTTTCGAGCTCGGCGCCGTTGCCAGAATCACTTGCGCGCCGCCCAGCTTTTGCAATGCCTCCGCCGGGTTCGTCACTTTGTTATCGATGTACACGCTGGCTCCCAGTTTCTTTGCCAGCGCCTCGTTTTCCGCCCCGCGCCCGACGGCCGCCACCTTGTAACCAAACTTGTTCGCGAATTGGATTCCCAGGTGGCCCAGACCGCCGACGCCCAACACGGCAACTACATCGCCGGGCATTGCGCCGCTGTGCCGCAGCGCGTTGAACGTGGTAATTCCCGCGCAAAGCAACGGCGCAGCTTCCGCGGCGCCAAGCCCATCCGGCATGGCCGCCAGCGCCTCCACCGGCGCCACCATGTATTGCTGGTATCCGCCGTCGTAGCTGATGCCGGGGACTTTCAAGCTCCGGCAATTGCGAAAATCTCCGCGCCGGCACGACGGACACGTGTTGTCCTGGCCTCCGTGCCAGCCTACGCCCACGCGCTGCCCCTGCTTCCATCCAGTCACGCCCTCGCCTAGTTCATCAATGACGCCTGCGACTTCGTGTCCGGGAACCCGCGGATATTGAATGCCGGGCCACTGCCCTTCCTTCGTGAACGAGTCGCTGTGGCACACGCCGCAGGCCTGCACCTTGATGCGCACCTCGCCTGCGCCCGGCCTGGGAATCTCGCGCTCGACAATCTCGAAATCGGCTCCCGGCTTGGGAACCTGCGCCGCCTTCATGGGTGCTATCCCAACTTTCGTAGTTGCCATGATGCCTCCTTTTTCTTGTGTTGCGGGTGGCTCACCCGCTGCTGCTTTGGATGTCGCGGTTTGAACCGCGACATAAACAAACACCAGCGATCCCTTGCCTTGAGAAATCCTGAAACATTCCTGAACCATTTATCAAACTAGCGTGCAGCGCCCGGTGTTGCGGGTTGCCACAATTCGATCGGGTTTCCTTCCGGGTCATGCACGCGGGCGAACCGCCCGATGGGAGAAGACTCTGGGTCGATCTTGACCTCGATTCCTGCGGCCCGCAGCTGCGCTGCCATCTTGTCCAGGTCCCGGACTCGAAAGTTCACCATCCAGACCTTTTGGGCATCTCCGAAATATTTGCTCGTCTCAGGAAAAGGCGCGAAAACGGTGGGCCCTGCCTCTTGCTCCCAAACGGCATCCCCTTCGCTCGATGGTGTCAGCGAGACTCCCAGGTGTTGCTGGTACCAAACCGCCAACGCCTTCGGATCGTGAGCGCGGAAGAACAGTCCTCCGATTCCCGTCACTTTTTCCATTTCCGTTCCTCCACTGGACCCATGCCCGGCAGCAGCCCCCGCAGCGCCAGGAGAGAGCACCGGCTCTTGGGCTGTCTGCGCCGCCAAGCTGACTTGCTTCCGGCTCCAGGGAAAGCTCGCACCGAAAGCGAATGACAGGATTCGAAGCAGTTCACGTCTTGGAAAACGCATCCCGTCCTCCTTCCCAGAGGCGCGCGAGTTGTCAACGATACCCGCGCCCACCGGGTTCTGGGAAGCGCAAAGATGTTTTAGAGAGTCCCGAGCGGACACCGGGAGCTGAGGCATCCCACTTCTTTGTGCGGGTCTACAGCGCCGAATCTCGACTGCGGACTCACCGCATTGCGGGACTGTAGATGAAATCGTGCTGCCAATCCTGTTTATAACCGGCGCGCCGCAGCGCGGTAGCCAGTTGCGCCCAATGCCGCGTCCCGTGCAGGAACGCGTGCGTAAAGCATTTGCGGCGGCTGGCCTTCAAGTTTTCCGTGGACGCCGGAAAGGTCATCATCTCGTCCCATTTTTCGTCGCGCGTCTTCTCCAGAACTTTTTCCCATGTCAGCAGCGCAGCGTCCGCGGCGGAGAAAATGGCATCCGGGGAGGTCTTGTCAATGCTGTCGGTGAATCGGGCGGGATCAATTTTCGCGGCCAGCGTGGTCGATTCGCCCAGCAGCCATTCGGCAAACAGCAGATCGATGAAGACAATATGCGACAGCAAGTCGCGCACTGTCTCCGAGCCGGCGATGTCGATTTTGACGTCCAGCGCTTGCGAGTGCTGGTTAAACCAGTCGTGCCAGCGGCGCGACTCTTGCTTCGAATGCTCGAGAAGCTCTGAGAACCCCACGGAATTTCTTGCCATGGTCGTCATGGTTGGCACTCCGAGACATCGGGTGCCATCATACCTGCAATTCTCCCAAATCGGGCGGCAGCCCGGCCGAATGAGGGCCTGCCCCGCCGTAGCCTTCCTCTCAGCCGTCGTAGCGCCGGCGTCTCGCCGGCTCTTTGCCTTTAACGCTGTCATCCCGCTTGTCCTGAGCGGGGCCGAAGGGAACCCAGTCGCGTCCTCCGCGAATGGGGGTGCGCGCCTTTTGCGTCCCGAATGATCCTGCGGGGAGGGACCGGCTGTTTCTCCCGCCCGTCATTCTGAGGCCGCCGCAGCGGACGAAGAATCACTCTTGGAAGTCGTGGTGGCGTTTGCCCCGCACCGGAGGGTGCACGGCGAAGCGCGCTCGGAGTTTACCCCGACGCTTTCCGTCGGGGCGCCCCGTTCGACTCTGCGGGGCCGAACCATGCGCCACCCGAAAGGTCAAAGCCCCTAGCCCGGGCTACCCGCCGGAGGAAGAGATTCCAATGTGTCCCGGAAGTTAATCAACTCTTGCTCGTAGGCCTCACGCCCGCCTCTCACTGCTAGGCCGCGCGAGATTTCTTCTCTTGCTTCACCTATATCTCCCCTGCGGAAGAATGCCCGCGCCAATTCCAAATGCATTTTTTGCTGGACATGGCTCTCAATTTCGGCACGACCCAATTCGTCCGCCGCCCACCCTGCCTTAATGTAGAGGTCTCGGCCATGCTCAATGTTTCCCTCCCAGAGAAAGAGAAGTCCCCAAGTCGCTGTTATATATAGCTCATCTTGAGGCCTGATTCTCTTGCCACTTCTTGCCAGGCTTTCCAGTAGTTGCCGCCCTTCTGCAGTTTGACCATTCATGAGGAACGTATAGGCTAAATTATTCTTTAGGACAATCGAATCTGGGTATCGTTGCAATCCCTGCTGCAAAACTTTGCAGGCTCCCTCCCAGTCCCTCTTCACATCACCTAAGAGCCCTCCGACAAACGCGTACGCCTTCCAAGTTGCGCGGCCGGTGCGAATTTCTTCAACAAGTAACTGGATTGCTTCGTCATGGCGTCCCTGCTTTTCCAACACAAGAGCTTGAACAGGAGCGGTCTCGTGCTCGTTGGGTGCTCTCTCTTTACACGACTGAAGAATCTGCCGAGCTTGTTCAAGCCGCCCCTCTCGGATACGAAGTTTTGCTAGATTGAGGCGGGGAACTATCTCAAATCCTGGATCAACCTCAATTGCACGCAAGAACCAATTGGCACTCTGCACGTAATCGCCTTGGTAATCAAAACACACCCCAACATTATTCAGTAATTGGGTCTTGTGAGCTCCGTCCCTGGGTCCAGTTCCTTGAATGCTGCGCAGAGCGGCCAAAAAGTGTGTTCGCGCCAGAGGATACTTTCCATCTTCCAAGTAAGCCTCGGCCAAGAGTTCACGCGCAATATTGTCTTGAGGAGATCTCTCCAAATATGGGGTAAGAAACTCAACCAGTGCTTGAATTTCGCACTGCGCAAGCAAGACATACGATAGGGCATGAACTGCTTCTTCCATTTCTGGAGCGAGTGCTAGAGCGGTCTTGAAAGAGCGAACCGCCCCCTTCACGTCCTTCGCCATCAGATAAGCAACTCCAAGCGCCTGATATATAGCAGGTGAGCGAACCTCACTCTTTACAACGACCCTCAGATGGCCAATTGCCTCCTGTGGTTTTCCAAGCTTCAATAGGGCAATTGCCATCAGGTAGTGAGGAAGTGTTGCGGCACTATCTACAGAAATAGCCTTCTCCAGAATGTGCACTGCTCTCTCAAAGCCCTCCGATCGCAGGGCCAGATACGCTAGATTCACGAGCGGAGCCACGTCTTCGGGATGATTGGTAGACAACTCCTCATACAACTTTTCTGCTTCTTCAAACCGCCCTTGAAAAGTTCGAATTCGCGCAAGATTCGCCAAGGAAATGAAGTGACCGGGTGAATTCTTGAGCGCCGTTATGAATTCACTGGCCGCATCATCAAGGCGGCCTCTGTTCAAGAGCGCAATACCATAATTAGCGCGCACCTGCGCGCTTTCGGGAAATCGGTCAACGTCACGTCGGGACCGGGCCACGATGTCATCAAGAAACTTTTCAGCAGTCGCTACACCCGAGTCAAGCGGGTTCTGCACCCACTTCACGTCAAATAGATCATTCTTCTGGGTAACCGTTGAGGACATCATAACTGCGAGAGGGCTCTCCCCCGGCGCGTCTAAGCGAAACTCGTGCGGCAAAAATACAAATTTCCTTTCGTCAGCAGAAAGTATGGCATCTGCAATCATCGATTTCCCCCGGCATGCCCAGTCATCTCGCGGCGCTTGCACAGCCGCGTGCGTTTCTCTTCCCTCTTACGTCTAAACAGTTCTTTGTTACGTCTCCAAGAGCGAACCTTTTCTTCATTTCGCAGGACCAACACACATTGGTCGATTCTTAGAAAAATTCTTTCAAAGTCGCATAGCCGGCTCCTGTAATCCAGTGCGCTGATCGATTTGTACAAGCCGTCAATGAGTTCGAGTATTGAAGTTGGTACCCCACTACCATACGATGAAATTGATGGTAGTGGATGGCCACTAGCAATGCTCTGCACGAACTGAAGATAAACCCGCCGACGATCGCGCTTATGCACTGCGTTCATCGCCTTAGCCAAGTCAGCGGCGAACAGAGGCCCAAAAAGCTGAAGGCCCAGGACCGTTCCTGTCCACATCTCGAAGAAAGTTGCACCGAGGGCATAAAGATCGCCTCGAAATGCAATTGATGGGTCATCGTCGTGCAAAAGTGCAACCATTTCCGGAGCCGAGTAGCGAATGTCCCCAGGAGGAGCTGCATAACTTGCCGCAACCGGTGGTTCATTTCCGTTCAGATCCCGCGCTGTCCCGAAATCGGAAAGCTTTACGTCTCCGGTTCCCATCACCAGAAAATTACTCGGCTTAATGTCCCGATGTGATATCCCTTCTCGATGAACGCGTTGGATGCTCTTGCACATCTGCCTGAATGCGAGAAGCCTTTGCTCCGCACTCCAGGTTCCATCGCGGATTAGCGCCCCGACATCGCATGACGCCAACTCAACGACAAAGAATGGAAATTTTAGTTCAAACCCGATACCGGCCGTGGTTTGGACGCGCTCCTTGAATTCCCCCCGCGGGGCGACCCAACCCAGAATGCCGCGCGCCCCTCCTAGGCGTTCCAGCAATTGCGCCTCGCGGTTGAAGCACTGAACACGATACGTGTCGAGAAGTTGGTCGGGCCGATAAACCTTAACAGCGACTTCCCGGTTTGAGACGTTATCCCACGCTGCAAACACCAGCGAGAATTGTCCGCCACCCCCTCCCAAGCCGATTCGCCTCAGATTGGTGAATCGTCCGTCGATGTCGCCGCGAGCTTCGACGAGCCTCAGGAATCCATCAAGAGCCGGATCGAGTGCCATTCTTGGAACCAAACCGCTCCCTGAGAAAGTGCAATGCATCCTCGGGATGGTCGCGTAGTATCATTAGAATCTCTTCGGGGATTTTTCCGGCTGAAAGCAACAGGCTGTCACGATCGTAGTGAAAATACTCCGCGACCCGACCAACTAGATCGGCGGAAGGATGAATCTCATTGTTTTCCAGTTTGCTGAGATATGTGTAACTGATATTTAGCTCCGGAGCCAAACGCTTAATCCCTACTCCAGCCTTTGTGCGAAGCGACCGCAAGATTTGACCGAATTCCATGGCCGAAACATAGCAAGGGTTGATATGTTTGTCAACCCAAATCGTACGCGCAGGTTCTAGGGGATCCGGGCAGATCGGCCAGCGATTGAGTTTGATTTTCGTAGAAGTTAAATCTTCAGGTGCCACGCACTTTGCGGGGTGGGCAAAGGGTGGGGATGTTGCCTCTAACTCACACGCCTTTTTGCCTTCGGGTCTTCACTCCGGCATGGACCGGGACCGCCAATTTACCCTGAGTCGAACTAGTCCCGAGCTTGCCGAGGGAGCCGAAGGGTCTCCCGATTGGCGCTTCGCGGTCCGAATTCCTCCAACAACCCGCCATTCAGGAGAATGGCGTTCCCAGGAAAAGCCAAATTGAACCCGTAGTTCTATTGACTCCCGCGGTACGTCTTGCCAAAGTACCCCCGGGGGAATTCTCGGGTGGCTAGCAGCGGCCAATCAAGCAGGGGGCAGTTCCAAATCGGGAATGCCCGAGTGAGCGCGCCCGGCGTCGGAAGGGCGGGGATTCACTTGTCCCGAACGGAGCTGAGGGATCCCCGCCGTAAACGATCGACGGGACTTCCTACCGCTTGCGCTTGTTCACTCGCGCAAGCTTTGTGTTTGTTGGGCACTGGATGGGCAGATCCGCAACGGCGGACGCGCCGAAGGCGCCTTTCCCTATCTCCTTTCTTTGCTTCATCCGATGTTACTAGTCAATCAACACTCACCACTAGCCACTGCACTTCTAATCGCTACACCCTGCGAATAGAAATCGCCGTAACCCACACAAAACAAACGACGGAGGCAATTTCTAATCGATACAAAAAGCCCTCCCCCCGGGGGGGTACTACTTTGCAACGCTTTTGGCGGTTGCGGCGCCGAAAATGCCCCGGCCCGCTCCGCGCGCAAAACGAAGTTCTCGCCTCGCTTCCGTCTGACATGGTAAACTCCCGCCCAGTGAGTTCGTCCCAGCCGGCACGCATCTCTGAACGGGCCATGGGAGTTGACCTCCGAGTCAGCGTAGGCACCCTCTCTCTCAAGAATCCTGTCATTGCCGCCAGCGGCACCTTCGGTTACGGCCTCGAGTTCGCCTCCATCGTGGATCTGAATCGCCTGGGCGGAATTTGCGTGAAGGGGTTGTCGGCCCAGCCGATGGCCGGCGCTCCCGCTCCGCGCATGTGCGAGACGGCCAGCGGAATGGTGAATGCCATTGGGCTGCAAAACATCGGAGTCAGGGCTTTCGTGGCGGAAAAGCTGCCAGAACTGCGCAAATTCGACACCCAAATCATCGCCAACGTGTTCGGCCACTGCATAACAGACTATGTCGAAGTGATCCAGGTCCTCGAGGACGCCGAGGGGGTGGCCGCCTATGAGCTGAACATCTCCTGCCCCAACGTGGAGAAGGGGGGAATCGAATATAGTACCGACCCCGGGCTGACCAGTGCCGTAGTGGAGGCCTCCCGGAAGGCTGCGAAGCGGCCCATGTGGGTGAAGCTATCGCCAAGTGTTGGAATGATTGGAGTTAGCGCCAAGGCTTCTGAGGAGGCCGGAGCGGACGCCCTGGTCGTCGCAAATACCTACCCCGCACTGTGTGTAGACAGCCACACCCGGAGGTCCCGTCTGGGTAGTACGACGGGAGGGTTGTCGGGCGCTGCGATAAAACCTATAACTATGAGGCTGGTTCATGAGGCCTGCCGGGCAGTCAAGATACCGGTTGTAGGGCTCGGCGGAGTGGAAAGTCCGGCAGATGTGGCGGAATACCTCCTGGCTGGGGCCTCAGCGGTGGAGGTTGGAACAGCCCACTTTGTGGACCCGAGGGCTTCAGAGCAGATCGCCGCGGGCCTGGAAATGTGGTGCAAGGAAGAAAAGGTCTTTGAAATCAGTGGTTTACGGGGAGGCTTGAGGACGTAATAAGGTTGCTGTCCTGCTCCCCGGCACGGTAAAATACACTGATTCAAAATAGGTTAGGAGAATATGCGAACTAAACGATTCGTGGTCCTGCAGTCGGTGTTTTTAGGTATGGGTCTGCTCGTCATGACTCCGACGGTGAATCCCACCTCCGCCGGGAAGCCGAGCAACCCGCCCGCAAACACAGCCACGTTGCAAACGACCCTCCCTTCTTCACAAGTGAACTCGAACCCCAGCGACCAGCGGAAACCACTGGCCACCTGGGAATGCACCACCAGTTGGTATGGCGAGGATTTTGACGGGCAGCCGACCGCAAATGGCGAAACTTATGATATGTACGCCACCACGGCTGCGCACCCGACGCTGCCCCTCGGGTCAGTCGTCCGGGTGGTGAACACGCGCAACCACCGCAGCCAGGTGGTGCGCATCAACGACCGCGGACCCTACATCGTAGGCCGCGAGTTGGACGTCTCCTATGAAGTAGCACGGAGACTCGGATTCGACCATAGCGGAATCGCCAAGGTCCGCTTGGAGCTGCTGGAGGTGCCTTCACGCACCGCACCGGAACGCCGCGACTGATTGTCGCGCTGGACGTTGACCGCCTGGGGCCAGCCCTGCGGCTGGCCCGGCGGCTTCGAGGAGTCGCCGACCTCTTCAAGATTGGCAGCAAACTTTTCACCGCCGAAGGCCCCCGCTCCGTTGAAAAAATCGCTTCCACCGGCGCCGAAATTTTTTTGGATTTGAAATTTCACGACATCCCCAACACTGTTGCTGGAGCAGTTGCTGCCGCGGCTGAGCTTCCGAACGTCCGGCTGCTGACGCTGCACGCTTCGGGCGGCGTGGCCATGATGCGCGCAGCCCGCGAGGTGCTGGCAGGCCGCAAGCGGCGGCCGCTCCTCTTCGGCGTCACAATCTTGACGAGCCTCGATTCCGCCGCTCTGCGCGGCATGGGGATTTCCGGCGATGTGCGCTCGCGCGCCGTGGCGCTGGCGCTGATGGCCAAGTCCGCGGAGCTCGACGGCGCGGTTGCCTCGGCGCATGAGATTGCCGCGATCCGCCGCGCCTGCGGACCGAAATTCTTGACGCTCGTTCCCGCGGTGCGCCCCGCCAGCGCTGCCGCGAACGACCAAGCGCGCGTCGCCACGCCCGCGGAAGCAACTCGCGCCGGCGCGAATTTCCTGGTCGTCGGCCGCCCCATCACCGCTGCCGCCGATCCGCGCGCCGCGGCCTTGGCGATCGTGCACGAGATCAAAACCACTTCGCGCCCTTCGCGAAAGTTCGCGGTGAAGTCGGCTTGATGTAATCGAATCCATTTAGTGTCGCGACGGCATCAGTTTTTCCTGCACTCGATGGCGCTGTCATCCTGTGGCGCCGACGAGTCATAGAGCAGGACGGGTATTCTTGTGAAATCAAGCTCGTAGCGCAGCACTTCCGGGTCGAGAACCCAGAGGAGCGGTAATTCCTCAGCCACATATTCTGCTCGGTCGCTGAAGGGTTTCAGCCTGAGATAGGAGACCTTGGAAATATCGCTTCTTGCGAGCTGCACCCTTTTATCGGCGTCAAGGAGGACAAGATGCGTGTCGTCAACTTCGATCATTTGTCCCTCGTGGTTTTTTCCGTCCAAAGTAACCACGCGCAGCCTCGCTCCCCTTTGCGGGTTTTTCGGATCATGACGTTGATTTCTTACGTCGGACCATGAGCTTCTGCCGCTATAGAGAATTCCATTTGCCGACAGCCCCCATTCTCCAAGCCGAAGCAGGTCCTGCCGTTCGAAGGTGATTTTGGTGTGGTCCTCGCGCTTCAGCGTGACGGCTTTTTCAGCCACTTGATCAATCTTGGCGTTGCCACAATGCAATTGGCGATCCACGTACATATAAGTTCGGCGCCGCGTAATCTGCTTCAGATTCTCCCATTGATCTTCCGTCTTTGCCTGCCCAAGGACTTTCGATGGCAGCGCCAGGCACGTTCCCACTAAAATGACGGCAAAAGAATTTCTCACTAAATTCATCATGTTCATCCAAGACCGCAAGCGGGCCTGCCAACCTGCATGGCAACTACGATGCCAAGCCACGGCTACGGGCGGCCCACGAATTAAATGAGTTAGCGGGCTGCCAATGGGGGAAACGCATTTCGCGTTGAAAGAAGATGGCGTCATCGTCAGATCAATCCGCCACTTTGGCCAAGCCATCACCAACCTGATTTCACTGGCGACACGCGTCATCCGCTGACCACGCCGCTCTTGACAAAGCCTGCCGTTCACGTCACCTTCACACGCTGAATCCCAGCCCAACGAAGGGAGTAATGCATGTCGAGCATGGCGAGGCGAGTGGCGATGTGGGCAGTGGTGGCGGTATTCGCGGTGATGTCGGCGCAGGCGGCGAGCGCGCAAGAGAAACCGAACCGCGTCGAGGTCACTCCCACGGGCGTGCAGGTGCAAGTGGGCGACAAAGTCCAATTCACCGCCGTCGCCAAGGACGCCTCGGGCGCCACCATGGCGGGAAATGTGGCCGCCTGGACCGCCGACCCCTTCGATCTCGCCGGCTCCGATGAAAACGGCATGGTAACATTCCACCAGCCCGGCGAAGTGACTGTCGCGGCTGTGGTGGGAGGCAAAACCGGCTACGCGCATGTGACCGTGATGACGCCACCGCCTGCCAGCGTCGAAGTCACGCCGCTGACGGATGCGCTGCCCGTCGGCGCCAGTTATATTCTCAGCGCCACAGCGCGATCGGCCAACGGCGATCCCCGACCAGACGTCACCATCCACTGGCAATCGAAATCCCCGGCGATAGCGACGGTGGACACTTCCGGCATGCTCACCGCTGTCGCGCCCGGAACAGCCGTGATTGAAGCAAGCGCCGGAAAAGCCAGCAGCCCATTGAGCGTCCGCGTGGTGGCGGATTCTGTGGACAAACTCACCGTCACGCCCGCGACCGCTACGCCGAAGACCGGCGACGTGGTTCATTTCACGGCCAGCGCCCTCGACGCCAAGGCCGCTGTGGTGAAAGGCACGCTGACGACTTGGAGCGTCAACGGGCCGCGCGGCAGAATCTATCCGGACGGTGCGTTTGTAGCTGAAGCCGCCGGAACGTACCAGGTAACAACTATGAGCGGGCGGCGCAGAGCCGCGGCTTCGATTACCGTCGAGCCGCGCAATGCGGAGCGCTCCATCGAAGTGGTGTCGCACATTCAGACAAAGAATCCCGACGGCACGCCGACGCAGACCGCTGAGGAATGGGTCATCGGCAAACATTTGTACATTTCCACGATCGACGACAAAGTGTTCCTTTACGATATCTCCGATCCCGCGAATCCCAAGCAGCTCTCCATGCTGAAAGCCGACGCGCGGCTGATCAACGACGTCAGCACCACGGCGGACGAAAAATTGGGCGTGTTCACGCGCGAGAGCGCTTCGAACCGCAAGAACGGCGTCGTGCTGTTTGATCCCTCGGATCCCGTGAACGTGAAAATTGTTTCCGAATACACCGAGACGGTCACCGGCGGCGTGCACAGCGCGTTCATCAATACGCACTATGTCTATGCCACGGACGACGCCACCGGCTCGCTGCGCGTTATCGATTTCCAGGACGCGCAGCATCCCAAGGAAGTGGCGCGCTGGCAGACCGAAAGCGCCACGGCGGTAACCATCCAAGGTCCGCACGGCCTGATTTCGAGCGGTCGTTATCTGCACGACCTCCAGGTAAAGGACGGGCTCGCCTATCTGGCCTACTGGCGCGATGGGTTGATCATTCTCGACGTGGGCAATGGCATCAAGGGCGGCAGCCCCGAGCATCCGAAACTCGTTGCGCAGTTTCATTACAATCATCACGAGCTGTACGGCAATGGTTGGCTGGCCGGAACGCATACGACGTTCCGCTACAAAAATTACGTGTTTGTGGGCGACGAAGTTTTTCCCGCCACCTTCGAAATTCAGGGCAAGGGCCGCATTCCCGTGCGCGGCATCTGCCATGTGATGGACGTCAGCGACATCCAGCATCCCAAGGAAGTGGCGCGCTACGAAGTGCCCGAGGGCGGTGTGCATAATTTCTGGGCCGATGGCGACATGCTCTACGTCGGCGACTATGCCGGGGGCGGCCGCGTGGTTGACATTTCGGGCGAACTTCGCGGCAACCTGTATGCGCAGGGAAGGGAAATCGCGCGGCTGTGGACCGGCGATCCGGACGGCTTCCGTCCCAACCTGCAATGGACCTGGGGCGCGCAGCCCGCGGGCGGCCTGATCTATTACAACGACATCAATTCGGGCGTATGGATCGCGCGCCTGGGCAAACCGAAGTTCAAGGGCTCGACCACCGCGCCGCCGCTGCAACAGCTCGAAGGCTCCGAGTAGCTCTTTGTAATGGCGCGGGCTTCCGCGATTTACGCGTCCCAATGGTTTATGTCGGGAAGCCGCTGAGGGCCGAGCACCAGTCCACCCCAACCCTTTACCCCTACGCAACACCGCAACTTTGCCGTCCCACAGGGGTTCTTTTACCCAGATATCCTTGAAGTAGCAGCCTTGGGAGGAAACTACATGCGTCGGACTCATTTGTTCTCGTTCGTCATGCTCGCCACCATTTTCTTGGCGCTGCCTGGCACATCCCCGGCCCAGGTTTCTGTGGGCGTTTCGATCCACGTTGGGCCCCCGGTCCTGCCCGTTTACGCGCAGCCGATCTGCCCCGGCGTGGGCTACATCTGGACGCCCGGCTACTGGGCTTACGGGGCGGACGGCTATTTCTGGGTTCCCGGCACTTGGGTGCTCGCTCCCAGGCCCGGTTTTCTGTGGACGCCCGGCTACTGGGGCTTCGTCGGAGGCGCATACGTCTGGCGCGCCGGATATTGGGGCCCGCACGTCGGATTCTACGGCGGCGTGAATTACGGCTTCGGCTATGGCGGCGTGGGGTTCGTGGGAGGCCGCTGGAATGGCGGAGTCTTCGCGTATAACACCGCGGTGACGAACGTGAACACCACGGTGATCCACAACACTTACGTGAACAAGACGGTGGTCGTCAACAACACCACCGTCAACCGCGTGAGCTACAACGGCGGCGAAGGCGGCACCACCGCTCAGCCGACCGCCGCGGAAAAGACCGCCGAAAACGAAAAGCACATTGAGCCGACGAAAGCACAGGCGCAGCACGAACACGCTGCCAGCACCAACCGGTCGCTCCTCGCGTCGGAGAATCATGGGCGCCCGTCGGTAGCGGCAACATCCAAGCCGGGTGAATTCAAGGGCAAGGGCGTCGAATCCGCGAAAGCAGAAAACGAGAAAGCTGGCGCCAAGCCGCACACGAACGCCGCCGCAAAAAATACTGGCTCCCCAAAGTCGAACGCCGGCAACAACCATGCAAACAAGCAGAACTCCGCCGCGAACCAGGGCCATAGCGGGTCTGCCTCGAAGGGCAAGAAATCCCCTCCGCCCTCCGAAAAGCCCAAGCCCGAACATTCCCACGGCGGGAAGTAATCGCAGCTAACTCTTCCGGCAGAGGCGGCGCCACCGCGCCGCCTTCGCCGCAAATGGAAGGCACGGAGAAAGAAGACCCACTCTTAGGTCCCCCAGAGGGGTGAGCACCCTCAAAGTTATCGCCGCAAGCCTGCGCGACCTCCTGAACTGTTTGCAATCTAGATACTCCCCCGGGGGTGTCTTTTTGTTGCGATTAGAAAGTACCGCCGTCGTTTGTTTTGTGGGGGTTACGGCGATTCCGGTTTCCGGAGTGTTGCGATTAGAACAGCAAAGTGCCGGGCAAGGGGGTAACCCCGAAGGTACTCCCCCGGGGGAGAGCCTTTTGTATCGATTAGAAAGTACCGCCGTCGTTTGTTTTGAGTAGGTTACGGTGATTTCTATTCGCGCGGTGTATCGATTAGAAGTGGAGAGGCGAGGGCCGGCGGGCGAGGGGTGTGTAACCGAGCCGGCATCACTCCAGAAACCCGAGGGCGCGTCCACATTCCCCCGTTTTTTCCAGTTCCATTTTGGGAAAAGTTGCGCTTGACCCCGCTCGATTGAACTCAGCACCGTCATCCGAGAATTTCCCCAACCTACTTTGGCGCGGTGAACCATCGAAGACAATAGTATCTAGGTTATATTCTTGGGTTTGGGGCGAGGCGTGGGGCAGAAGAAGTACAGAGCGCGGATTGATTTAGTCCAGTTTTAGTACTCCTGTCCGTCAGTACGGGCGTCGCGCTGGGCAACCCGCGCGCGCACCCGCTCTAGCAACTGTGCTGAATAGCACAGACGCCCTCCCCAAACCTCCCTAGGATATAACTGCCCGCGAAATTGTCCGTGCGGGTGTGGGCAGCAAACCGAAAAAGAGGAGATCACCGATGCCGTGCGAAGAACGGAACAATTTGCTCAAGGAATATGACGTTGCCAACGGGAAAGTGGTGCCGTTCCCGGAATCCAGCAATGGCGTCCCGCAGTCCTACGCAGACGTGGCACAATCGCAAAAATTGCTGCAAATTCTGCATGTGAAATCCGCGGCCCTCGCGGACCACGACAAGACTCACGGCTGCAATGTAGCGTCAACCAAGAACTAGGCCGGCACGCAGCTCACCCGAGTTGAGTCGAACAGAAATTCAAAACCCTCCCATGCCTTCCGGCTGCGAAGAGGTGGGCCGTAGGTCTGGGCCAACCGCGGGCATGAAGCAAGGCCGCACAGGCCCTTCAGTTCTCCGGGTAAACAAATCGGCCCGTGCCACCGTTTGACCTGTGTTCACCGAGTCCGCTAGCATCCTCTCCGCATCTCATTCGCGCGATGGAAACCATCAAGCACGTCATCGTCGGCACGGCCGGGCACATTGACCACGGGAAATCCACGCTGGTCGAGGCGCTGACGGGCACCAATCCCGACCGCCTGGAAGAAGAGAAGCGCCGCGGCATCACCATTGATCTGGGCTTTGCGTTTCTCGAACTCGGCGCGGTGCGCCTGGGCTTTGTGGACGTGCCCGGGCACGAGCGATTCGTGCGCAACATGCTGGCGGGCGTGGGCGGAATCGACCTGGTGGTGCTGGTAATCGCCGCGGATGAATGCATCAAGCCGCAGACGCGCGAACATTTTGATATTTGCCGGCTACTGGGAATTCCGCGCGGAATCGTGGCGGTGACGAAATCGGATCTGATCGCCCCGGACCTGATGGACCTGGTGCGCCTCGAGGTTGAGGAATTTGTGCGCGGGTCGTTTCTCGAAGGCGCGCCGGTGATTCCCGTGAGCGCGCGTACGGGCGCGGGGCTGGACGCGCTGAAGCAGGAGCTCGAGCGCTCGGCGCAGGCGGCGCCGGCGAAAGACGCGACGCGGCATTTCCGGCTGCCGATTGATCGCGCGTTTGCCATGAAGGGCTTCGGCACAGTGGTTACCGGAACGCTCGTATCCGGTGCGGTGAAAGTGGAGGACGAAGTGGAGCTGTACCCGGCGCGGCGGCGCGTGCGCGTGCGCGGGCTGCATTCCGGCGGAAAATCCCTGACGCAGGCGGTGGCGGGGCAGAGAACCGCGGTGAATCTGGCAGGAATTGAGCGCGAGGAGATTGAGCGCGGCATGGTGCTCGCGGCGGCGGGCGTTTTCGAGCCCGGGCGGCGGGTGGACGCGCGGGTAGCGCTGCTCAGTTCGGCGCGGCCGCTGAAGAATCGCGCGCGAGTGCATTTTCATCAGGGCACAGCCGAGGCGATTGCGGAGATCGCGCTGCTTGAGGGCGATGAATTGAAGCCGGGCGAGTCGGCGCTCGCGCAATTGCGGCTGGACAAGCCCATTCTGCTTCTGCCGGGCGACCGATTTATTCTGCGGCAGTTTTCGCCGGTTGAAACCATCGGCGGAGGTGTGGTGCTGGATGCGCGAGCGCCACGGCACTGGCGCGCGGACGCGACCGTCGCGGCATTTCTCGAGGCCATTGAGCGCGGGAAACGCGAGGAAATTCTGGAAAAGCTAGCAGCGGCATCGGCGCAGGGCTTGTCGCTCGGGCAAATAATCACGCGCACGGGATGGACCGAGGTGGAGGCGCGACAGGCGGCGGCAAAACTCGTCGAGGCGAAGCAATTGCGCGCCGTCGCGGAGCAGCCGTTGGTTGTCGCTTCTGGAAAAGCGGTGGCGGATTGCGCCGCGACGCTGCGAAAGGCAGTCGAAGATTTTCACCGCGCGAACCCGCTGCTGCCCGGGATTCCCAAGCAAGAGTTGCGCGGGCGTGCAGGAAAGACCAGCGCGGAAATTTTTCAAGCGGCGCTGGACGATCTGGTGACGGCGGGAGTGGTCACAGTGGCGGGAGACCTGGTGCAGCGCGCCGGGCGGGAGATCGCGCTGTCGAGCGAGGAAGCGCGCGCGAAAGAGCTGATTGAAAAAGAATTCGAGCGCGCCGGGTTGACGGTGCCGAGCTTCGCGGCGGTGCTGGAAAAGCTGCCGGTGGAATCGCAGCGGGCACAGAAAATCCTGCAAATCCTGCTGCGCGAAAAAGTATTGGTGAAAGTGGCCGAAGATCTGGTGTTCCATCGCACGGCGGTGGCCAACCTGCGCGAAATGCTGGCAAAATACCGCAAAGACCGCGGCCAGCGGCTGCCCATCCCGGCGTTCAAGGACCTGACCGGCGTGACGCGAAAATACGCGATTCCGCTGCTGGAATACCTGGACCGCGAGCATGTGACGCGGCGCGTGGGGGACGAGCGTGTTATACTCTGACCAGCGGGCGCGGCGCGGGCGGCTTGGCAGAGGCGATTCAAGCAGCCGGGCGCCCGGGCAAAGAGAGGAATTGGCATGGAAGCGCTGAGTATTCCCCATCTGTTAATTATTCTGGTGATCGTGCTGATCTTTTTCGGCGGGCGCAGAATTCCCGACGTGATGCGCGGCCTGGGCGAAGGCATCCGCAACTTCAAAGAAGGAATGAAGGGCGACCAGCCGAACCCGAATCCTCCGGCGACCCCGGCGAATCCTCCGGCGGCGGCACCGACCGAGGAAAAGAAGTAACGCTCCCCTTCGAAGTTTTGGCCGCGCGGGATTACCAAATTGGTTTCGTGGCGTGAGTTGTTCCGGATTGACCCTCGTAATGCGGCTGCCTAGAATTTCACCGTTCGATCGGGCTCACTGAGGAGACTCATGAAAATTCTTGCCACGCTCGCACTTTCGACGCTCCTGTTTTGGTCCCCCGCTGCATTCGCGCAGCATGACCATCCGTCCGAATCGTCCGCTCCCGCGCAACTGCTGCCGGGCATGGGTTCGACGCACCATCCGATTGCGACGAACAATCCCGAGTCGCAGCGGTTTTTCGATCAGGGCCTGACGCTGATGTACGCGTTCAATCATGACGAAGCCATCCGCTCGTTCCGACGCGCAGGGGAGCTGGATTCGCAGGCGACCATGCCGTGGTGGGGCATTGCCAATGCGCTGGGCCCGAATTACAACGACCCGGCCAATCCCGAGCGGGAGAAGGCGGCGTTTGATGCGCTGCAGAAGGCCAAGACGCTCGCGGCCGCGGCGCCCCAAAACGAGCGCGATTATGTGGCTGCGCTCGCGCCGCGCTATTCGGACGATCCGAAGGCGGACGTGAAGGAGCTGGCCGGGCATTACGCCAAGGCCATGGGCGAACTGGCGAAAAAATATCCGGACGACCCGGACGCGGCGACGATCTATGCCGAAAGCATGATGGACATGCGCCCGTGGGGATTGTGGAAGCTGGACGGAACGCCGTCGGAGGGAACACTGGAAATTCTGGCCGTGCTCGAATCCGTGCTGGCGCGATTCCCGAATCATATCGGAGCGAATCATTACTACATTCACGCCGTGGAAGCTTCGTCGCATCCGGCGTGGGGTTTGCCGAGCGCCGAGCGGCTGGGAACGCTGGTGCCGAACGCCGGACACCTGGTGCACATGCCGGCGCATATTTATTCGCGCGTGGGCGATTTCAAGTCCGCGGAGCTGAGCAATCAAGACGCAGCGGCGGTGGATATCGCGTACATCAATGCGACTGGCGCGCAGGGCATGTACCCGGCGATGTATTACAGCCACAACCTTCATTTTCTGGCGTACGCGGCGATGCAGTCGGGCAAGTATGGGACCGCGCGGAATGCCGCGGAACAACTGGCGGAAAACATTCACGAGCGCGGGCAAGGAATGCCGGCGAGCATGACCGAAGGATTCCTGACCTATCCGACGATCGTTGAATTGCGATTCCGCAAATGGCAGCGAGTGATGTCCATGCCCGCGCCTGGAGCGGATCAGTCCATGGTGGCGACGTTCTCGCATTTCGCGCGGGGAATGGCGGCCGCTGCAACGGGAAAACTTGCTGACGCCGAGGCGGAACAAAAAGCATTCGCCGCCGCGGCTGCGAAGGTGCCGGAGAGCCAAACGTTCGGCTTCGATCCGGCAAAGACGGTGTTGCAAGTTCCTGCCGGAATTCTCGACGCGCAGATTGCCGAAGCGCGCGGCGACCGCAAGGCGGCCATCGCGTCACTCGAAAAGGCCGTGTCGGTCGAGGACACTCTTTCCTACAACGAGCCGCCGGACTGGTATTACCCGGTGCGCGAGACGCTCGGTGGCGCGCTGCTGCGCGACGGGCAAGCTGCTGCGGCGGAAAAAGTGTTTCGCGCCGACCTTGTGCAGAATCCGCGCAACGGGCGGTCGCTTTACGGGCTGTGGGAGAGCTTGAAAGCGCAGAACAAGACTTCGGACGCGGAGTGGGCGCGGCGGGAATTTGAAGCGGCGTGGAAGGATGCCGACACGCAGCTAACTGTCGGCGATTTATGAAGCGGAGTGGTCGTAGCCGAATTCGCGGAGCAGCGACCACAGACGCGCCAGCGGCAACCCGACCACATTGAAATAGCAGCCCTCGATGCGCGTCACGTAGCGCCCGGCGATGCCCTGAATGGCATAAGCGCCGGCCTTGTGATAGGGCTCACCGGTCATCAGGTAGCCGTCAATTTCCTTCTCGGAAAGTTTGGCAAAGCGCACATGCGTTTTCTCTACGACAATTCTTTCTTCATTTTCAGGAATGCGGATGACGGCGAGGCCGGTGAGCACGGTGTGGGTGCGGCCGCTGAGCATGCGCAGCATGCGGCGGGCCGTGGGGAGATCGCCGGGCTTGCCGAAGATTTTTCCGCCGGCAACTACCACGGTGTCCGCACCAATAATGATTGCTGCGCGGCCTTTGCGCGCGACGACTTCGGCGGCGCGATTTGCTTTCGCCAAAGCCAGGCGGCGGACGAGGTGCGGCGCGGACTCGCGCGGCAGGCGCGACTCGTCCACATTGGCCGGAAAAACGTCGAAGGCCAAGCCGGCGTGGCGGAGGATTTCCGCGCGGCGCGGTGAAGAGGATGCCAGGATGAGTTTCATCGGCTGGTCTTGCTCTTTGGCGCGTTTAGAGCCGCAAGAGTCTCGGTTTTCGGCCAGCCGAACAAGCGCGCCAATTGTTTTGCGTCCGAATTCGCGTGCCACTCGATGAATTTTGCCGCGAGTTTTCGGCGCGCCTCCTCGGGCGAGATGTGCCGCGCTGCGGCGGTTTCCTTCGAGAACGCGCGGCAGGTCAATTCGTAGCGGCCGGAGGCCCACGCGGCGGTTTCCTGCTCGGCGCCGAAGTGCACGCAGATGAGCAGGCACTGCAGGTCGAGAATGGCGCGCTTGAAGCGTTTGTTTCCCGCCTTCGTGTCCATTTTGCAGGCATGGCGCAGCTCGAGCGTGGCCAGCGGGCCGTGTTCGGCCAGCGCTTCCCAGATGACGCGAGCATCCTCGCGGATGCGGCCATCGGCGTAGAAGCGGTCGTAATCGCCGGGTGAAACGACGGCGTCGCGCATGGCCAGAAAATGTGGCAGAAATTTTACAGAGATCAGCGTGCCGCGCCCGCGGAAATATTTTGCATAGAAGGCGCGCCGGCGTCGAGGCAGCTCGTCTTTCCAGCGCCAGAGCATGACGGAATATTTGTCCCATACGAAATCCACGTGCGGATTGCGGCGCGTGACGGCGTAGTAGAGGGAGGGCAGCGGGACGTTAGCGACCGGAAAGAGCATGCAGTAGCCGGTCGCGTCGATGTATTTCACCGCTTCGGCCGGCGAGAGCACGCGGCGCCGCCAGCCGATCTCGTTTTCGAGAGTGACCTTGGATTTCATCTCTGTACCCGAATTAGAAGCCGCAAAAACTTAACACAGAGGATACGGAGAAACACAGAGGGCACAGAGGAGAGAGCTGATGTGCGCCAGCGGCCTCAGAATCCTCGGTTGCGATTGCGCAGCCACAGGAAGAAGCCGAAAATCCCACCGACAATGAAAGCGGCCAAGAACAGACGCGCGGGAGGTAGCCCCACCATTGCGATAACGATCACTGCAATTACGACCAGGAGCCCGACGGGATGAGCTGTAAATGTGCCGACACCGAACCGGCCATACGGCCGCACATCATCTGAATCCAACTCTCGCTGGCCAGAGTCCCCATGGCGGATGAGGCTTTGCGCTGTGTAAGATGATGGTTTCATTTACTGCATTGTACACCCGTTGGAATGCAGACCAGCGCCGAGGCTAGATGACGACGGATTCCTGGTATTCGCCGAAGGCGCGGCGGAGGGCGTCGGAGATTTCACCGACCGTGGCATAGGATTCGACGGCGGTGAGGATTGCGGGCATCAAGTTTTCGCTGCCGCGGGCGCAGCGCTCAACTTCAGCGAGCGCAGACTTTACTTTCGCGGCCTCGCGGCGAGCGCGCAATGCGTTCAGACGAGCCACCTGGCTGCGCTCGATTTCCGGGTCAATTCGCAGTGTGGGGATGAGGCGCCCCTCTTCGGCTTGGAAGCGATTGACGCCGACTACGACCTGCTCGCCGGAATCTACGGCCTGCTGGTATTCGTACGCGGATTTCTGAATTTCCTGTTGCACGTAGCCGGCTTCGATGGCGCGCAACATACCGCCCATGGCGTCAATTTTGGAGATGTGTTCCTGTGCGGCGGCTTCGATTTCGTTGGTCAAGTTTTCGATAGCGTAGGAGCCGGCCACGGGATCGACTGTGTTCACGACGCCGGATTCGTGGGCGATGACTTGCTGGGTGCGCAGGGCCAGGAGCGCGGCCTGCTCGGTCGGGAGCGCGAGGGCCTCATCCATCGCGTTGGCGTGCAGCGACTGGCAGCCGCCAAGCACCGCCGCCAGGCATTGCAGCGACACGCGGACGAGGTTATTTTCCGGCTGCTGCGCGGTGAGGGCCGAGCCGGCTGTCTGCGCGTGGAAGCGCAACATCATGGAGCGCTCGTCGCGGGCGTGGAAGCGGTCGCGCATGGTGCGGGCCCACAGGCGGCGCGCGGCGCGGAATTTGGCAATCTGCATCAGGAATTCATTGTGGGCGTTGAAGAAGAAGGAAAGCTGCGGCGCGAATTCGTCCACCGGCAGGCCGGCGGCGACGGCCGCTTCGACGTAGGCGATGCCGTTGGCGAGCGTGAAAGCGACTTCCTGCACTTCCGTGGAGCCGGCCTCGCGGATGTGATAGCCGGAAATGGAAATCGGGTTCCAGTTGGGAATTTCCCGGCGCGACCAGGCGAAGATGTCGGTGACGATGCGCATGGCCGGGCGCAGCGGATAGATGTATGTTCCGCGGGCGATGTATTCCTTGAGGATGTCGTTCTGGACGGTGCCGGCGAGGCGGCGGAGATTGGCGCCCTGTTTTTTGGCCACGGCTACATAGAGCGCGAGGAGAATTGCGGCGGTGGAATTGATGGTCATGGAGGTGGAGACGTTTTCGAGCGGAATGCCGTCGAAGAGCGCTTCCATGTCCTCGAGTGAATCAATGGCCACGCCGACTTTGCCGACTTCGCCCTGCGCGAGCTGGTGATCGGAGTCCATGCCGATCTGCGTGGGGAGATCGAACGCGACGGACAGCCCTTCCTGACCCTGCGACAGCAGGTAGCGATAGCGCTGGTTGGATTCGAGCGCGCTGCCGAAGCCAGCGTATTGGCGCGTGGTCCACAGGCGACCGCGGTACATGGTGGGATAGACGCCGCGCGTGTAAGGGAACTGGCCGGGATAGCCGAGGTCGCGGTCGGCATCCCAGGCATTCAGGTCTTGAGGACCGATGACGGCGTCCATGGGCAAGCCGGTGGTGGAGGCGGCTTTGGAATCCGCAGCAGCAATGATCTTCTTGGAATCTTCAGCCATGTTTCAGTGTCACCGCACGCGGCGCGCGCGCCGAAATGCTGCGAATGAGAACGCCGCCATCATCGCCGTGTACACCAGCGCCAATCCCATGATCCACAACACCGGGTGGTTCTTCCACTGGCGCCAGATGGCCAGCGCGCCATACAAGGCAAAAATCGCAAACAGCGTGCCGGAGGCCTCGTGAAACACCTGGCGAGCGACGCGCCAAAGGGCGCTCAGGGTGATCAGTACGGAATTCCAAAGCGTCGGGACCAAGCCTGCAGCCATGCTGGAATTGTAGTACAACCTGCGCCGTCGGCGCCTAGCGATCGGCTCGAACGGAGGCTAGGCCCGGCTTACCCAGAATGAAGTCCACGGCCATCTGCGAATGCAGACGCGTGGTGTCAAACACTGGTACTTCAACGTCTGAGGGCTTGATAATAAGGGGGAATTCGGTGCATCCCAGAACGATGCCTTGCGCTCCTCGTTTTCGGAGTTCTTCGATTTGTTGAAGAACATATTTCTTGCTTTCGGCCTTGAAGATCCCTCTGTTCAACTCCAAGTAAATAATTCGATTGAGTTCTTGCCGAACAGGAGCCGAACTGGGCATGATGGACTCGACCCCGTAATGTTCCTTCAACCAGTCCACCATAAATCCATCTTCCATCGTAAACAGGGTTCCGATCAGCCCGACCTTCTTCAGACCGCTACTTCGGATCGCAGCTCCAGTGGCGTCCCCGATGTGAAGAATCGGCAGGTCTGTTTTTCCCGCAACTTGGGCATAGACCTTGTGGGATGTATTGGCGCAGAACAAGATCGCTTGGGCGCCGCCTGCCCGCAGTCGAATTGTCGCCAGCGTGAAAAGAGCCGCTACGTCGTCCCATCGACCGTTCCCCTGGAGCTCGTGAATTTTCTCCTGGTTCATATTGTAGACAATCAGGGGTGGGTTCGTGCTGTTGCCGTACGCATCGTTTATGGCCTCGTTGATGTAGCGGTAGTAGTCAACCGTGGAATACCAGGAAGTGCCTCCGACCAGACCAATCGTCTTCATGTCAGAGGCCGGCGGAAGTTGAGCAGATTGTCCGCCGCGATTAGCCTGTAGAGTCAGGGCGATAAAAACCAATGCTATAACGATCGTCTTCATCTATCTCTCCTCGTCCTTGGTGCGCTTGATTGTACAACGGGGGCCGAATTTGTTCGTTGAATCAACCATTCGGAGATAATCCACTCGCCGGCTTAATGCGATAGATGAAAACTGGGCTACAACCCCGTCCGCCGCATAGCGCTTCGCGGCTGGCTGTCCTACCCTGAGCGGGGGTACAGGTAACCGCATCGGTGCGTCCACCGCGGCAGACCCTTGTTTCCCTGTTGCCCCCGGCCTAAAATTGGTATAGGAAAGGGCTATCCACAGGAGGTGCCGCCCTTGCAACTCGACGACCGGATGAAGCAATTGTTGCGCGAGCTGGGACACGCCATCAACGACAGCGTGTCCGACTCGGAGCGCATCGCCGAAGCGATCTCGAGCGTGCGCGCGGCGGGCTTCGACATCGTGCTGAAGCTGGACGCCACCATCGGCCTGGCCAGGAAGCAGTCGCAGGACTCGAAGATGACGACGCAAGACCGGCGGTTCCTGGAATCGCTGCACATCCGCGTGGATGACGAGACGGCGGAAGAGGAAACCGCGGAAGCGAAGCTCGAAATTACGCCGCAAGACATCAAATTTCTGAAGTCGCTGAAAATTTCGTTCGATGATGAAATATAGGATCTTCGCTGGGTTCGTCACCGCCGCCGCTGCCTTGGCGATTTGTGCTACACCCGCGCGTGCACAGGCCCCTGTGGCCGCTGCTGCCGCTGCGCCAATCGTCTCTGAGGTAGTCAGTACGGTGGTGGGGAAGCCGAAACCGAAAGGCGAGTGGCTGAAGGCGAAGGTAATTCACGCAGATTCGAATTCGATCATTGTCTGCGAGCAAGCTAACGAGAGAATGTGTCACACCTTCAGTTTTGCGGCGCCGCTGAAAGATAAGATGACCGAGATTGCGAACAAAGGCGGCTATCAGTACGGCGACAACGTGAAGATCAGGCATATGACGGGCGAGACGGAAGCGCTGGAAATCAAGGGCAAGCCGTCGAAGCCGATTTGAAGCAAGTGAGGGCCTTCCTTTAGCATGAAGCACAGGCAGGAGCCCTGTGCCGCCAGATAAACTCCCCAAAGCGATGGTTCGCCAACCCGCCGTTGCCGGACGCTTCTACTCTTCCAATGCAAAACAGCTCGCCCGCGACGTGGATGAATACGCTCCCGCTGCGCCTGAAAAAATTCGCGCGACTGCCTGCGTGGTGCCGCACGCCGGGCTGATGTACTCCGGGCACGTGGCCGGAGCGGTGTACGCCGCGCTGGAATTGCCGCGGCGCGCCATCCTGATGGGGCCGCGCCATTTTCCGCGCGGCCAGGCGATGGCCATATTGACCGAGGGAAGCTGGCAGACCCCCCTCGGCGAGGCGCCGGTGGATTCCGCGCTGGCTGTGGAAGTGGCGCGCGCCTGCCCGCGGCTACGCGACGATGCGGTGGCCCACGAGCGCGAACATTCGCTCGAGGTGCAGTTGCCTTTTCTCCAGCGCATGGTGCCCGGATTTTGTTTCGTGCCCATCGTGCTGGGGACGGACCGCTATCCTTCGCTTGAAGAGTTGGGGCACGCGGTGGCCAAGGTGGTGGCGGCCCAAACCGAACCGGTGCTGGTGATCGCCAGCACGGACATGAATCACTACGAAAGTGATGCGATTACTCGTGCGAAGGATGAGCGCGCCATCGCGCGTATTCTGGCGCTTGATCCGCGCGGGCTGTACGACACCGTGCGATCCGAGGGCATCACCATGTGCGGGTATGCGGCTACGACGGCGATGCTGGTGGCCGCGCTTGATCTCGGCGTGAAGGAAGCTGAACTCGTGCGCTACGCCACCTCAAGCGACATCACCGGCGACACGAACGAAGTGGTTGGCTATGCGGGCATGATCCTGCGGTAGTTTCTCCCGCGAGTTCCTATCCTGAAATTTGTAATCCGGAAGCTAGCGCGTCCTTACGCCGGAATGAGGCATCGAGCTGCCTGATGAAGTGCCGGTGCCGCGAGAGGTGCCGCCGGATGAAATTCGTGGGCTCGCGCCAGAGTGTCCTGCGCCGGTTCCCCTCGACGTCGCCGACGCGGTGCTCACGGGCGGCAGATGATGCGGCATTTTCGGTGCTGGAGGTGCGCCGTTGAGGGCGATTGGCTGGGCCGAAATCGCCCCCGGTGTGGATGCGGCGTTGACGAAACGATTTTGTGCGGCGTCGAACCCCACGCCGGACTTGAGCGCCGCCAAATTTCCCGCGGTCGGCACTACCAGCCGTGCCTCGCCCGCTTGAGCAGATTTGTGGTGGCCTGCGCGCGCGGCATCTCCGCTATTTGATTTGAGCGCGGCAAGCTCAGCGGGTGTGGCGATCCTTCCGTTGGAGAGCGGCGCGGCAGCCAGCGGCTCGAATTTTTCGCCGGCCTCGGGTGCGGTCACAACTTTGTTCGGCCCGCCCTTGCCGAGGTCTTTTGTGCCGACTACGATCGGTGCAATGGGATGTCCCGAGCCCACGAGCACAGGATTCACGGGGCTCCAGCCAACGCGCCCACCGCGCCCAAACCATTGGACCGGCGCAGGCGACCAGAATCCATATCCGCCGGGAAGCCACAGCCAACCGAACACTGGCGAATATTCCCACGCGCCGAAGTGGTAAGGCACCCAACCCCAGGGCTCAAAGCTCAGCCACGTCCAACCGAGTCCCGGATAAAACGACCACTGCCCGGCGCTGAATGGCGCCCAGCCATTCAGCACGCCGAAGGGCTGCCAGCCGTAGCCGAAGCCGGGATAAAAATTCCAGCCGCCGTAGGTGGAAAGTTCCGACATGCCGTAGTTGAAAGGCGCGTTGGTATATTGCAGCGCTTGCGACTGCCCATCGGTGAGCACATTCGCGCGAGTCTTCACCCACTTGTCCCAGTCATCCGGCGCGGAGTTCGAGGCGACCCTTGCATCTGTGGGGGCCGCGGCGTCGAGCGTGAGCGTTTCGCCCTTGCGCAAATCCTTCGGGCCGGCCATGGAGGTGACCGAGACGCGGCCGTTGAAGACGGTGAGCGAACTCGCGGACTTCGACACATTCAGGCGAAACATGGACTTGCCCGGTGGGGTGATCTGCAATTCCGGCGTGGAGACGAGCATGGTATCCGCGGATGCGAGATTGGGATCGAACGTTGCCGTGCCTTGCGAGAGCATCACTTTGGTGATGCGGCCACCATTCGAGAGCGCTAGCTCCGTGAATTGCAGGATGGAATCGGCGCCCAGCCAAATGGCCCCGCCGTTTTCGAATTCGATTTCCGAGCGACCGGCGTTTGTGCCGATGATCATGCCCTGTTGGATGGGCATGTTCATCAGCGCGGGCTCCCACTTGGCGTCTTCGGAGCGCACCAGCTGCACGTCGCCGCTGACCAGACTCAGGCGCACAATGCGCGCATAGCTATAGCCGTCGTCCGCAGCGCGCGCCGGCGCGGCAGCGACCCCCGTCATGAACGCGGCAACCGTAATTATGGCGAAGAAAGTACCAAGATTTCGCGGACGCATGAGACACACCCTCCTGACTCAATCCCTACCTAACTTGGATGGTACATCGGCTCGTGGGGTTACTTGTGGAAGTTTTCCTGCGGCAGTGGAAATAAGTAAGTCAGCTTGACTGCGAAGAAAAAGCGGCCGGATCTCTCGCGGCTAGTGCGGCCCCCGGATTTTGGAGGCCAGACCGCGGGCGCGCTGGCGGGCGATATCAATGTAGGCGGAATCGAGGGCCACGCGGTCGAGCGACGGCAGCAGGCGCTCCGGCTCCGGCAGCAGGTTTTCATTGTAATCGGTTTCTAGCTGGCGGACGGCGTCGTTGACGCCCAGACGATCGTAGCGCATGACGCGCTGGAGGTTCGAAAGGTCGGACTCTTGGCGCGAGAGGCCTTCGAAAATGTTCAGCAACTGTGTGGCGGAATCGTCCAGCGTGTAATTGAATTTCACTTCGCTCGAGTTGCCGGATTTTTCGTAGCGAAACGTTTTCTCGCCCAGATTGGCGATGCGCCGGTGGACGTCGAGGTCGAGTCCCTGGAAATTGCGGAGTTTCGCGGCCAGATCGAAGATGCGTTTGGTCAGGTCGCGCCCGATTTCAAACTGCGAGGGATTGGATTCCTCGTCGAGTTGGCGAATGTCGTACGTTCCCGCGCCGGACTGCTCGATTTTAATTTCCACGAATTCCGGGTAGCTGGATTTGAAAATCTTGCGGAAGATGATGCTGGCGCCGTCACTGGTTCCGGCGCCCGCTCCGCCTGCGGCAAGCATGAGGAGGAGCGGCAACGCGGCAGAGAGGCGTGCGACGACTCCACGACGAACGGAGGCTGGGGGATTCATCACCATCTTAGACGCGAGCCGCCCGCGTTCGGATGCGCGGCGCGGCCGAGACGGCGCGCGTCGCCGTGGCGGCAGCCATTCGTTCGCGGGCCTGCGCCAGATGCGCGTGGCAAAGCGCCACCGCCAGCGCGTCGGCGGCATCGGCAGGTTCGGGGCGCGTCGCCAGTCCGAGCGCGGAGCAAACCATCTGCTGCATCTGCTGTTTCGAGGCGGCGCCGTAACCGGCAACACAGGATTTCACTTCGCGCGGCGAATAGCTGTGCGCGGGAACCTGCGCCTGCGCCGCGGCCAGCAGGACTACGCCGCGCATTTCGGCCAGCTTCAGCGCGGTCCGTGCGTTCAGATCCATGAAGACGGATTCCACGGCCACAGCATCGGGCGAAAATTCTTCCACCAGTTGCGCGATGAGTCCGTGAATTTCGCGCAAGCGCGCGGCAAATGTGGCGCGAGCCGGGAGTTTCAATGTGCCGAAGCGCAACAGCCGCGGCGTCGCTCCTTCGAATTCCACCACGCCATAACCAGTGGCGCCGGCGACGGCCGGGTCCACGCCGAGCACACGAAACCGCCGAACGTTTTTCGCAACGTGAGTGGAAGCGCGCAACGTCATCAGAGCCGGCACAAGTGTACGTGCGCGCCGGAAAGAGAGGTTAATGTTTTTTAGCATGTGTGCAGTCGGAAGGGAACTAGCCGGCCACGGCGGCCTGGATTTCCTTTTCGTCGATATCGAAGTTCGCGTACACGTGCTGGACGTCGTCGTGATCTTCCAGTCCTTCCATCAGCCGCAGCATCTGCTGCGCCTGCTGGCCAGTGAGCTTCACATAATTTTGCGGAATCCAGCCGACTTCCGCCGTAGTGGGCTTGATGCCTGCGCCTGAGAGCGCCTCGCGGACTTTTTCAAGCGCCTCGGGCGGCGTGGTCACTTCCCAGGCCGAGCCGTCGTCGCGCAAATCCTCCGCACCGGCATCGAGCACGATGCCCATCATTTTTTCTTCGTCCGCGGCTTCCTTGGGCACCACGATGTCGCCCTTGCGGTGGAACATCCAGCCGACCGCGCCGGTCTCCGCCAGGTTGCCGCCGTGTTTGGCCATGAGGTGGCGAATTTCGCTGACGATGCGGTTGCGATTGCTAGTGACCACCTGCACCAGCATGCCCACGCCGCCCGGGCCGTAGCCTTCGAACGTGACTTCGTCGAGCGTCTCGCCCTCGAGCTGGCCGGTGCCGCGCAGGATGGCGCGTTCGATATTGTCGTTGGGCATGTTTTCGCCCTTGGCGGCCAGGATGGCGGTGCGCAGGCGCGGGTTGGTATCGGGGTCGGCGCCGCCGGAGCGCGCTGCGATGGTCAACTCACGGATGACTTTGGTGAAAATTTTGCCCCGGCGGGCGTCCGTAGCCGCCTTCTTATGCTTGATGGTAGCCCACTTAGAGTGTCCAGACATGATTGCGCCTTTTGCAGGAAGTGTAGCAGGAGCGGGGGTCCGGCTCTTGCCGCGACAGTGTAGCAGCGGGGACAAGCGGAGGCAAGAAGGCAGGGAAACAAAGAGGCAAGGAGGGCAGGCCGCGCTTTCCCGAGCGAAACTTGTCCCGGAGCTTGCCGAGGGAGCCAAGGGGCAGCAGCGCCACATCGATGCGAGAGAAGGGGGCTCGAGCAAGTGGCTCTAAGTCCGGTCATCCGACACCGTCATGATCAGGAGCGCGTTTGGCGGTGACACCCTTTGAAATGCCGGCTTCTTATTTTCGATCCGAAATTTCCCGCAGCAATCCGCGTATACTCGCCAGACACGCTGACCTCGCCCGGGGAGCTACGAACATGCCAGACGACGAGTGGATTAAGACCCTGGAAGACGGCAGGAAAGTGAAATTCATTTACCAGGAACTGCCGGAGGACTCGGCATTTATCACTGCACAGATCGCAGGCCATGAAGTCGTCTATTCGGTCGTTTTGACCAACGCAAGAAATCCACTGAGTCGTGAACAAGTTGAAAGTCATTTCCAAGGCGAGCTCTCGAAGAAATAGTGAAAACCCGATTGAGAACTTATGTGCTATGGTACCGGTTAACACTCCCGCCCGAGCAGCCATTCGCGAATCTTGATTTGCGTCCCCCCGTGCTGCTAACATGTTGATCAAGCGGTGGCTTTATGGGAACAGCAGTAAAGTCAAGCACCATCAAGTCCAAGATAAAATTCAGGAAAAAGCACGCCTTCGATGCCCAGGCTTTCCTCGATTCCGCCGGTGTGGCGAAACAAGTGATGGAGTATCGAAGATCAGAGAAGATCTATTCTCAAGGTGATCCCACCCGGGGTGTGAAGTACATCCGAAGCGGTGGTGTGAAGCTCTCGGTTGTCAACGAGGTGGGCAAAGAGGCGGTGCTGGCGATTCTCGGACCGGGAGACTTTTTTGGCGAGGGGTGCCTGGCAGGGCAGCCTACATGTATGGCGACGGCCACGGCCATAGTGCACACATCCATCTTATTCATTGAAAAAGACGAGATGGTGCGCGTCCTCCATGAGGAGCATGAGTTTTCCGACCGTTTCATCTCCCACATGCTTAAACGGAACATTCGAGTCGAGGAGGATTTGGTCGATCAGCTCTTCAATTCGAGCGAGAAACGCCTGGCCCGCGCTCTTCTATTGCTGGCCCGTTACGGTAAAGAAGACAAGCCACATGGAGCGCTCCCCAAAGTATCTCAGGAGATGCTGGCGGAGATGATTGGTACGACTCGCGGTCGGGTGAATTTTTTCATGAACAAATTCCGCAAGTTGGGTTTCATCGAATACAACGGCGGGATTCAGATCAATGCTTCTCTTTTGAGTGTCGTCCTGCACGAATGAGCCAATCTTGACGCGGGATCGACGCGCTCCTTCGGCGATCCCTTCCACTCACGCGAGGCGCGCACCGATTTCCGGCTCGTCGATTCTCTGATCAACGCCTTTCATCCGCTGCTTGGCCCACTCGATCAGGGAAACGTTGTCCAACATGCCGATCTTTTCCCGCATCTCCAGCATCATGCGCAGGAACGTGTTGGGGTCCATGCCGAGTTGGTTGCACACCTGCCTGTCGGTTTGTCCAGCGGCCAGGGCCCGCAATACGATGGCCTCTTCGCTGGTCAACGTTGGATCCAGCCGGAAAGCTGAACCGCGCTGGATGCTAATCAGGTTGTGTTTGTGCTTCACTGGTTCACCTATCCCCTCTTGCCCACGGCCGCAGCTTTTCGCCGGATTACCACGGTCTTCCGTGGGGTGCCGGCGCCGGGACCGGACGTTCCAGCTTTCATGGCGTATAATGCCGCGTCTGCCGCACTCAACAGGGTATCTATCGTCTCGCCATCCTTTGGATAGATGGCAATGCCAATGCTGACCGACAGCTTTGGCTCCCTGCCATCATTCGCCAGGCTGTCGCAAATTCGCCGGGCTACCAGGTTGGCCGGCACTTGCCCCGTCTCCGGCAGCACCAGCGCAAACTCATCCCCGCCGAAACGCGCCGGCGTATCAATGTTCCGGCTACAGATACTCAAAACATCGGCCAGCCGGCAAAGCGCCTGACTGCCAACCAAGTGGCCGAAGCGATCATTGATCCCCTTCAACCCGTCCAGGTCCAGGAACAGGAGAGCGAACTCGCGCGCGGTGCGCCCGGAGCGCTTGATCTCAGCGTCCACCGTTTCCACCAGATGACGGTAGTTGGCCAGTCCGGTCAACGGATCCTTGGCGGCCTGTTGGCGCAAGTGATCCTCGAGGTTGCGCTGCATGGTTACGTCTTCGACGATGATCTCGTAACTCTCTCTCTCGCCCTCAGTAGTAACCTCGCGGCCGCTCAGCCGGACCTTCAGCGGAGTGCCATCCTTCCGCTTCCACTCAATTTCGAGTGGATCGGCGCCTTCCTGCTCGCCCGGTTGACCCAGTAGTTGCCCGCGCTTGGATGGATCGCAAAGGATGTCTGATGCCAGGTTCACGGCCAGAAGTTCCTCGCGGGACGCATAGCCAAGCATGCTCACCAAAGTCTGATTGACATCCAGAAACTTGCCTTTGCTGCTGCACCGGCACATTCCATAAGCCAGGCTTCCTACCAGAGCGCGGTAGCGTGCTTCGGAATGCCGCAGCTTTCTTTCCGTGTGATCGCGCTGTTGGCGAAGTTTGTTGTCACTGAGGGACCGGCGAATGGCCACGGGCAGGTGCCCAACGCGGTCCACCTCAACGCAGTCGGCCGCGCCGGCTGCAATTAGCTCCGCAGCGGTTTCCAGTTGCATGGTGTCGGTCAGGAAGATGCAGGGAATCTGTGGGTCGGTCAGGTGCAGGATTTCCAGCACCTGCGGCCCCTGCCAGTTCGTGGATGGGTATTGAGCCAGCACCACGTCATAATTTTTTGACTTCAGCCGCTCGGTAAATTGCTCGGGAGTCAGGGCAACGTCTGCGCTGACCTTGAAATTCCCCCTCCGGAGCTCCCGTACGCAGTGCTCCACATCCGCGGCTTTGCTATGAACAAACAGGACGCGCAACGGGAGCCATCTGCTTGCCGCGCCGCTCAAGCCGAGGGGAAGGTCGGCTTGACTGACGCGACGTCGTGACACAGAAGTCATTGAAAAATAACCAGATTCCCAAGAGCCAACCCTTTCGCGGACCGCCCCCAGGAATTGGTTCAAAAGCAACCAATGACAACCATAATGGGACAGGGCGAGGGTGCCTGTTCAAAACGGTACACTGGCCACCCAGTTGTTGACTGATTGGACACATGCTCCCCTCGGCCTGACCCGCTACACAGGCCCGAGTAGTGGAGGCAAGGAGGCGTGCCCCTCGGCAAGCTCCCCTCGACTGGGCTCGGGACTGGGAAGCCCAGCGGGATGCCGATTCCGTCGCGGCGGACTCGGACGGCGAGCCTCGTCGGATCGCCAGAGGCAAGGAGGTGGGTGAAGCAGGGGATGTAAAGGAAGCAAAGGAGGCAAAGGAGTTAGAGGAAGTAGCTGCGCGCAGCCCGGATAGCGCCGCTGTTTGCAAGTTAGCCACCCCCCGGGGGGAGGGCTTTTTGTTGCGATTAGAAAGTACCACCGTCGTTTGTTTTGTTGGAGTTACGGCGATTCCGGTTTCCGAGGTGTTGCGATTAGAATTGGATTGGCCGGGGGCGAGTGTTGCTTGACTAGTAACATCGGATGAAGAAAACAAAGGGGATAGCGCAAGGCCCCTCGTCCAGCAACATCGTCCGGGTCTGATTTCAGGACTCCGTTGGAGTCCGTGGTTCGGCTGGCTCACCACAGGTCGGACTCCTGAAACCGGAGACGGCAAGCCCGCGAAACCCCCGCATTCCCATTTTGGCACGGCACTCTTGGGTTCGACCGGCACATCCGAGAATTCCCCGCCGCTAATTTGGCATTACGTAACGCGGGAGTCAATGGTACTGTGCGGAGGTGTTTTGGTGAGCGCCTGAAATCGCAGGCGAGGGGGTTGGGCCGAAAGGCAAGGTTAAAAGCCGCACCCGCAATTTCAAAATCAGATTCAAAAGCCAATCACATACACGAACGGCTTGGCCACCACCTCTAGTCTTCCGCCTCGGGAATGATTACAATCCGCTGTACCACTATGGAACTAATCGAGGGGTAAAAGGCGGGAGCCGAATAATGCCCGAACCGCGTAAGGAGTCCTTAGACGAGACTGTTAGCCACAGCGCTGTGGTCGTCGCGGACCAGATTCAGAAGGCAGCGGCTTGGGCAAAGTCTGAGATGGATCTTCAGATCGAAGTCGCCGGGGCGCTGAAAGAGTTCGCGAAAAAAGCGCAAATCAAGTTAGAGGGCCATCACAACATCACAATAGCCACAGGCCGGCCAGATTCTGTCTATGGAAGCGTTATCGTCGAGTACAAAGACCCCAACACCCTTTCCCCGACCAAGGATTCCGCAGCGAATCAAAAGCTGATTGAGCAGCTTAAGAAGCGCTTCTACGACATGCGGCGTGAAGAAAAACGGCAGTGGGCCAGCATGTTTGGGGTGGGGACAGATGGAAAGTACTTCATTTTCCTGCGATTTCGCGATGAGAAGTGGACCGACCAAGAACCCCTTGAAGTCAACCGCTACTCTACCGAACGCTTCCTCTGGGCGCTCTACAACCTCGGACAAAAAGGAAAGCCATATCAGCCTGAGTATCTTCACGGAGACTTTGGCTCGGACAGCCGGATCGCCCAAGAGAGCGTAGGCACGCTTTACGACGAAATTCTCAAGACAGACAATCCCCGCGCACAGGTGTTCTTCAACCAGTGGAAGATTCTCTTCGGCGAAGTCTGCGGGTATGATGTGGAAAACCTAACCGAGAAGCTAAAGAAATTGGCGGACTTCTATGGCGTGAAAGGCAGGCCTCACCCGGCCCAGCTACTGTTTGCCCTTCACACATATTTTGCTGTTTTGATTAAGCTTTTGGCGGCTGAAATCGTCAGCTTTTTCAACCCATGGATGCCCCGCCAGGTGGAAAAATTAGTAAATGCCACCACCTCGCCGAAGCTGAAGCGCGAATTAGAGCAATTAGAACACGGCGGAATTTTCCATGAGATGGGGATCACCAACTTTCTCGAAGGTGATCTCTTTTCTTGGTACCTCGCCGTGTGGAGTGAGCCAATTGAAAAGCTCATACGTCAGGTGATAGTAAAGCTCGATGAGTACAACCCTGGCACGTTTTCAGAAGACCCCGCGCAATCGCGTGACCTTCTGAAGAAACTCTATCAACAACTATTCCCGAAGTCAGTTCGGCACGACCTGGGCGAATACTACACCCCTGATTGGCTGGCTGATCATGTTCTCAATGAGCTTGGCTATGATGGGGACCCGACCAAGCGCTTGCTTGATCCGGCCTGTGGCTCCGGTACGTTCTTGGTGATGGCGATCAACCGCGTCCGCCGTTGGTATGACTCAAACCGCGAAAAATGTGCATACGATGAAGGTGAATTGCTAAAGAAGATTCTGGCTAATGTGATTGGGTTTGACCTGAATCCGCTCGCGGTAATGGCCGCCCGGACAAACTACTTAGTGGCTATCAAGGACCTAATTCGGCACGTGGACCATGTCGATATTCCTGTCTATCTCTGCGATTCCATCATGACCCCGTCCGAATATGGTGACCTTTTCACCGGGAGCTCTACCAATGTGGCTAAAGTCCCCTGCAGCGCTATGAGGCCACCGCATTTGCTTGTTCCGAAGGAAATTGCGAAAAGTCCCAAAGCTGTCGCGAAATACGCGGCAGTGCTCGAAACTTGCGTAAAAAGTTCTTACGCTCCAAGCGACTTTCTCGCTCGTTGTCGAGATGAAGGATTGGAAATCACTGCCACGGCTGCGCACATTGACCTATACAACGAGCTTGTTCGCCTCGATAAGGAAAACAAGAACGGGATTTGGGCCAGGATCATCAAAAATAATTTCGCACCGCTTTTTATTGGCAAAGTGGATTATGTCGTTGGTAATCCGCCTTGGATAAACTGGGAGAGTCTGCCTCAAGACTATCGACAATCGACGGCACCGCTTTGGAAAAACTACAATCTATTCCGCCAAAAGGGTTATAAGGCCAAGCTGGGAGGTGCAAAAGATGATATCTCCATTCTAATGACCTATGTTGCACACGACTGTTATCTTGCCGCAGGTGGCCACTTAGGGTTCTTGATCACACAATCTGTTTTCAAAACCAAAGGTGCTGGAGAAGGATTTCGTGCCTTCCAATACGCTGATCAGGGACTTCGATGGTTCTTGCCCCCTGTCTCCGTTCATGATTTTACTGACTTTCAGCCGTTCGAGGGCGCTGCAAACAGAACGGCAGCTTTGGTTGTCGGGAAGAGTGAAGATACTTTCAAGTACCCGGTCCCATATACGGTTTGGATGAAAAGGGCAGGGGAAAGCATTTCACAAGATGATTCGCTCGAAGTTGTAAAAAGAAAAACTATTCAGAAGACGTTGGTAGCCCATCCAGTGAGCTCCGTAGACATAACATCTCCTTGGTTAACCGCAGAGCGCGAAGTTTTTAATTCCATCCGAAAGGTTCTCGGCCCGAGTGCCTACGCTGCAAATGAGGGAGTAAACACAGGTGGATTGAATGGATGCTTCTGGGTTCACGTCATAAAGCCACTCAAGGATGGAAACCTATTGATTGAGAATCTTCATGATGTTGGCAAAATTAAGGTCGAGCACGTTCAAACGACCGTCGAGCCCGACCTCGTGTTCGCGTTGTTGCGGGGAAGAGACGTTTCACGGTGGTGCTCGAAGCCGTCTGCCTCAATTATCCTTCCGAATCGCACCGACAAGCTGGCCGGAATTCCTGAATCAGAAATGCGAGAAAAGTACCCGAAGACCTTGGCCTATTTACGAAGATTTGAAGGTGACAAACACCATCCGGAGAGGGGAACTTTGCGAGGTCGCGCTCTTTTTAAGCAGTATTTTAAGCCAACAGACCCTTTTTATTCCATGTATAACGTTGGACCTTATACTGTCGCGCCGTGGAAGGTTCAATGGAAGCATACGGGCGTCCAAGACTCGATGCGAGCTTGTGTCACCGAAGGCAATCTAGTAGGAGACCAAAAAGTTATCCTTGTAGAATTCCGTGATTCTAGAGAAGCCCACTATTTCTGTGCTTGCATCAATAGTTTTCCTGCTTTCTCAGTAATAAAAGGCTATATCGGCCTTGATGCATCGCCGCACATCCTCGATTATGTTGGGATTCCAGCCTATCGTGAAAGCGACTCGGTGCATAAGGCTTTGACAGAGCTTTCTCTGGCCTGCCATCAAGCCGCGTCAGAGGGCGATGAAAAAAAACTGTCAAGATTGGAAGCCCAGGTTGACAAGGCCGCAGCCAAGCTTTGGGGCATCACTAAGGATGAAATGGAGACCATGCAGAAAGCATTGGGGCATACAGTTAAATCAAGCCGAACGGTAAAAGAAAAGGAAGAGGACCTCGATCTGTAAAGCTGCTGCATGAGCGCTTTCTACGATAGGCCATAGACCGGGATAAACGCACTCTGCGTTGTATAATGCCCCGGTGACGACCCCGACTAGCCTCAGAAACAGAAACTCATTATTCGAACGCGGCGCTCATGTTCGGAGCATGAGTGGTATCTATAAGCCGCTGGGTGTGGGCTACGTCCTAAAAGTGAAGGATCACCAATGTAAAGTAGAGTTTAACCCTACGGTTTTTTCGCGCCCACCGTATCGCTCAGAGAATAAGATTCTTCAGCTCGATGAAGTTGAAATCTGTCCCACCTCTTTGGAACTCGCAATCGCAGAGCAATGGAGCGATGCGTGGAAGTTCGATTTGCGACAGATGGCCGCGCGCTTCCTTTGCTTGAACAAGGGCGGCCAACTCTCAAATGCTAGGACAGAGATTTTGCCCCACCAGATTTTCACGGCGTACACTGTGGTTTCTAGTCCGAAACGGCGCTTCATGCTGGCTGACGAGGTGGGTTTGGGTAAGACTGTCGAGGCGGGGATGGTTTGGCAGGCGCTGGCGCAACGTGGAAATGCGGCACGGACGCTGGTTGTATGCCCCGCAGGACTCACCCGCCAATGGCAGGAAGAGTTGGATGACAAGTTTCACGAGACATTCGAGATTTTTGGGCGAGATTTCCAGGCGATCAATCCACGAATCTGGGATCTGAAAGCAACAGCCATTGCTTCTCTCGACCGATTGAAGAGGAAGGAGCACAAGCGCACTCTGCTCGAAAACCGCAAATGGGACTTGATCATCTTTGACGAGGCACAACACCTAAGCGCCCGGCTATATCCGACCAAGGTGGACAAGACGCAAAACTATCAGCTTGCCGAAGCATTGCGCGACTATACAGATGCACTCCTATTGCTGACGGCGACGCCTCACGCGGGCGACCCGAACCACGGGCGGTTTATAAACCTTGTTAAGCTGCTGGAAGCGAATGTGGATTTCGCACCTTTGGTGGATGATGGCCTTTTTCGTCCCAAAGATGCGATCCCGTACTCAAAGCTGATCCTTCGGACACCAAAGCTAAAAGTGACGGACGCTCAAGGGCGTGCTGTTTTCAAGGGCCGGAAAACGATCCAGCTTGAATTTCACATGTACGCGGACGAGAAGAAGTTCTACGATGCCGTCGAAGAATACATTCGCACTGGGTATAACTCTCTTGAACAAATTGAAGACCCGACGCATCGCCGCGCGATTGGATTTATCCTGACGAGTTTCCAGAAAATGAATGCGAGTTCGCTGCGCGCGATCCGGGCTGCTCTTGACCTTCGTCTGCAAAAGCTTGAAAAAAAGCTGGCCCATTTGCCACCGGAAGAGGAGGAAGAGGAGGCCGACCAACGGTATCTCGGTGAGCAGGAAGAACGGGCGGTCCTGAAGAGCGACCGGGAGCTTCTGGAGGACGAAGTCTCCACGTTGAGAAGACTGCTCTCTATTCCGGTGAAGAAGGGGAAAAAGGTTGACCGTCTGAAGGAACTTCTGACTGACGTTGACAAGAAAAACCCTGGCGCAAAGGTGCTGATTTTCACCGAGTATCGGCGCACACAGGAGTTCTTGAAGGAGCAACTCGAGGAATGGTACGGGGCAGGGAGCGTTGTGCTGATTAACGGAGATATGAAGCTTGAAGGAAAGACTCCGGAAGCGGACAGCAAGCGCCGCAGTCAACAATTGTTTCGAGATGACCCGCAGGTACGATTTCTGGTTTCGACCGAGGCGGGCGGGGAAGGTATCAACCTCCAGACTTCCTGCCACATCGTGGTGAACTACGACCTACCATGGAACCCGATGCGATACGAGCAGCGCATTGGCCGTGTCTATAGGTACGGACAACAAAAGGTAGTGCACATCTACAACCTGAAGAACAGGGACACGATTGAGGAGACAGTTCGGTCTTATTTTGATCAAAGGCTGCATTATGCCGCTCAAGCGCTTAGCAAGGTGACTGGAGAAGACCCCGAAGAATTGATTGCGAGCCTTAACGGACAACTCGAAGCGGAAATTGATCCCGACGAAATTTATACGCGTGCACTCGTCGAAGGCACGCTGAACAAGCAGTCGAAGGAAGAGATTCGCGAGGCCGTGGAGCGCGCGCAAGAGGCTTATCAGATCGCCACCACGAGCCTCTTCAAGGATATTTCGAGCTACAGTTTTGATAGCTACCAAAGGGATTTAGCGAGTCCTGTGGGTTTGAAAGATTTGGAAGATTTCACGCTGAAATTCCTGAGCCGAGAGCGGCGTCAAGTCCAGCGTAAGGACGGTTTGCAAGAGTTTCTTACGCCCGAAGTTCTCCTGCCCGAGGGATTGCAAGAGCGATACAAGGCAGTCACGTTTGAACGCGGCACGGCGATTCGGAACCCGCAGGCGGAGTTTTTTGCCATAGGGCACCCCTTCGTAGATGCGATGCTTCGGCACATTGGAACTTACGAGTTCGGTGGCCATACGGCTGCGCGCGTGATTGCGATCCCGGATTCGGAAAGAGGCGACACCGCGGCTGGCTACCAATTTAATTTTACGGTCCGCAAACGAGTGGCACGTGAAGACGGAGACGAGCATTTATTCGATTTTTGCACGGTAGTGGTGCGATGCGATGGCACGGTGGACGAAGGGTTGGCCGAACTTGCGGCGACGTCATACAGTCTGGAAGGGACTGCAGATCAGCGCGCAGCGGAGGTGCTAAAGAAACTCGGCTCAATTGGTGTGGATGCTGCCTTCGAATCGGCCAGAACCCATCTGGAGAAGCGAACCAAGCTCTGGGATTGGGACGAAGAAGTGGACCTGATAGGTGTCGCCAAGGTAGCTTTTCTGGCGGCCAATCGTTAATCGTCCCGCCGCAACCTGCGGTTCCCTTCTCGCAACGTCATCCGGGACGCAAGAGGCGCGTCGTCCGCCGCGGCGGACTCAGGATGACGATGCCGCAAACGTCGCGGTGCAGTCACCCTTCGGCTGCGCTCAGGATGACGATGCTCATCGCATCGTCAGAACTCGTCCTCTTCGACCTTCTTCAATTTTGTGATTTTCAGCGAGATGCGAATATCTTTCGCGCGCGCTTCGGACACGATGGCGCGCCGCGATTCCGCCGGCAGCGTCCCCGGCCCCATCACGCCGGCCGACTCGCGCGGAAAATGCTTCACGAACAGCGCCGCCAGATGCGCCGTGGCGTAGGAAATGGGCGTGCCCGCCAGTCCGTGCCGGCGGATCTGGTAGAGCGTGGGAAAGCTGGCGTCCCAGCGGACCAGCAGCGGCTGGTCATCTTTTTCTCCGCGCACCAGCACGGCGGCCGCGAAGCGCGCGTTTTCCAGGACGCCCCGGCGAATCAGCGCCGCCACTTGCTGCGGGGTCGGAGGTTTGGGGAATCGTTTGCGCACCAGGCCCTGCGAGCGGCGCAGCCGTCCCTGGCGGTACCAGCGGCGCAATCGCTCGAAATCGTTGCCGCCGATTTTGGCGTCCACATCGCGCACCGCGATGGTGTAGGGCGCCATGCACACTTCGTCCTGCGCCGCCAGGTACACGGTGACTTCGCCGAGCGGGGGCGGGAAGCGGAATTTTTCCGGGTCGCCGAAGCGCTTGGCCATGTGGAACCGGCCGCCCCGGTAAATGCGCGGGCGGGAACTGGCGGCGTCGAAGGCCACGTCCGGCGACCATGTGGAAATGGGGTCTTTGCTTTCCGTGCTTTCGTAGAGGCGGAATTGGATGGACTCAACCTTATCGAGCAATTCGGCGCCGCGTTTGGACAGCAGGTTGGTCAGGCCCGGGGCCGCGCCAGTGCAGATGAGCGCCGCGCGATTTTTGGCCAAGAATTTTTTGTGAAAGCGGAATTGCTCGGGCTTGAAGGGATTGCGATGCAGGTGCGCGTTCAGGTCCATGTAGTGCACGCGCAGGCGCAGCGCGGCACGTAGGATGATTTCGTTGTACACCGCGGGCGAAGCGTTGATGATCAGGTTGCAGCCGCGCGCTGCGCGCACGATGGACCACAGGTTGCGCGCGTTGGCTACGCGCACTTCGATTCCGCTTTTCTTGTCCAGGAAGCGCTGCGCCCTGGCCGGGTCGCGGTCGCCGCACCACACCGTGTGGCCTTGGCGCTGGAGCAATTGAGCCAGCAGGGAGCCGGTGCTGCCCGCGCCGAGAATGAAGATGCGCATCGGGGCAAAACTCTACCATATTCATTGCGGATGGGTGGCACAGCCACTCCTGGCTGTGCTGCCGGGGACACCATTTGCTACTGCTGGGCTCCGGGCGTAGAATCCTTTTGAAATCTCCGATCCCCGGAGCCTACCGGAGAGACATCCCAGGGCCCGGGGGCGAAGCCTCGCGCTCGATGCGGGGCTGAGGGTTCGGGCGGAAACGCCTGCTCCTCCCGTGCTTGGAAAGGAGAAGGTTCGGCTCTCGATACTTTTGAGCCGGGCCGTCGCCCAAGGCCAATCGCGGACTTGGGCGTTTTCATTCTTGAGGCTCGGCAAAAAAAGCCGAAAAAGGCTCCGCAACATCTAAAGGATAGAATGCCGCTTATCGACAAATTCGAGCGCCAGATCACCGACCTGCGGGTGTCCGTGACAGACCGCTGCAATTTTCGCTGCGTGTATTGCCGCTCGGCTGACCCGGAAAACCACATGGCGCACCACGAGCTGCTCGAGTGGGATGAATTTGAGCGGCTGGCGCGCATCCTTGTGGGCATGGGCATCCGCAAAGTGCGCGTGACCGGAGGCGAGCCGCTGGTGCGGCCCGGCGTGGAAAAATTTGTCGCGCGTCTGAAAGCTGTTGGCGTGCAGGACCTTTCCATGACCACCAACGGCTATCTGCTTGCGGAGCGCGTGGATGATCTGATTGCCGCGGGACTCGATCGCATCAACATCAGCCTTGATTCGCTGGACCGCGAGAAATTCGAGCGCGTGACGCGCACGAAAACTTTTGACGACGTGATGGCGGGAATTGACGCGGCGCAGAATTCGCGGCTGCGGCCGGTGAAGGTCAACGCCGTACTGGTTCGCGGACTGAATGACGACGAAGTGGAAGCGTTTGCCGAATTCGCGCGCGAGCGCGACCTGATCATGCGTTTCATCGAGTTCATGCCGCTCGACGCCGACCGCGCCTGGACGCGCGAGTCCATGGTGCCGGCCGCGGAAGTGTACCGCAGGATTTCCGCGCGCTGGCCGCTGGTTCCCGTGGCCCACGAGCGCAGCGAAACGGCGCGGAAATACAAATTCGCGGACGGCCGCGGAGAAATAGGATTAATCGCTCCGGTGACGCAGCCGTTCTGCGGCTTCTGTTCGCGCATCCGTCTGACCGCCGACGGCAAGCTGCGCACGTGCCTGTTCAGCAAGGACGACCACGACTTGAAATTCCTGCTGCGCAACGGCGCGACGGACGAAGATATCGCCGCGGAAATTCAGGCCATCGTGGCGGAGAAAGAAAAAGGGCATCGCATCAACGAGCCGGGATTTGTGCCGCCTTCGCGTACAATGGTTTATATTGGCGGCTAGGCTGCTTGGGAGTTTCACGATATGGCGGATGAGGAAGCAAAATATTTCTCGCTTACGGAAGCAGAACGCCTGCGCACGGAGCTGGAGCCGGTGCTGATCGAAGCCATGGAAAAGCGCCGCAAGATGGGCGAAGCGGAGACGCACATTCGCAAACAGGCCGAGCGCATCCAGCGTTCCGGCGGATTGCAAATCTCCTACGATACGGCCGCGAAAATCCGCAACGAGCACGACCGCCTGGCAGGAGAGCTGCGCGAGACCCTCGAGCGCATTCAATCGACCGGCTGCGTGGTGAAGGATCTGGACGTGGGGCTGCTCGATTTTCCGGCGCGCATCAATGATGAAGAAGTGTACCTCTGCTGGCGGCTGGGCGAAGACCGCATCCGGTTTTATCATCGCCAGGACGAAGGCTTCGCCGGGCGCAAGCCCCTCGATCCCCGGGACGCCGGCTACCGCAACCCGATTCAGTAGCATCGCGCAGTATTTTCAAAAACTTTCCTGAGGTAAATGTGTGAGCCAGTCTCCCGAGAACCGCCTAAAGAATTCCGCCAGCCCCTACTTGCGCTCGGCCGCGCACCAGCCCGTGGACTGGCACGAGTGGGGCGACGAGGCTTTCCAGAAAGCCGGCGCGGAAGGGAAGCCCATCCTGCTAGACATCGGCGCGGTGTGGTGCCACTGGTGCCACGTGATTGACCGCGAAAGCTACGAAAATCCCGACATCGCCGCGATGATCAACCAGCTGTACATCCCCGTGAAGGTGGATCGCGACGAGCGCCCGGACGTGGACTCGCGTTACCAGGCGGCGGTCAGCGCCATTTCCGGCCAGGGCGGTTGGCCGCTGACTGCGTTTCTGACGCCGGACGGCAAGCCGTTTTTCGGCGGCACTTATTTTCCGCCGGAGGACGCCATGGGCCGGCCGGGATTCAAGCGCATCCTGCTGGGAGTTGCGGAGGCGTTCCGGAATCGCCGCCCGGAAGTGGACGATTCTGCGCGCGCGCTGGAACAAGCTGTGGCCAAGGCGGAAATTCACCACGGCGCGCGCGGCTCGTTCGATGCCGCGGTCGTGGATGCCGTGGTCGCGTCCTCCTTGCAACTGTTCGATGAGCAGCACGGCGGGTTCGGCACCGCGCCGAAATTTCCGCACGCGAGTGCCGCGGACATGCTGCTGGAGCGCTACCAGGCCACGCGCAACCAGAAACTGCTGCACGTCGCGCAACACACGCTCGACGGCATGGCCCTCGGCGGCGTGTACGACCAGCTCGCCGGCGGCTTCCACCGCTATTCCGTGGACGAGCGCTGGTGCGTCCCGCACTTCGAGAAAATGACGTACGACAATTCCGAGCTGCTGAAGAATTTTCTTCACGGCTACCAGGTGACCGGCAAGCCGCTTTACCGCGAGACCGCCGAAGGCATCATCGCCTGGGTCGGTGAAGTGCTTTCCGATCCCGGACGCGGCGGATTTTTTGCCAGCCAGGACGCCGACCAGACACTCGACGACGATGGCGACTATTTCACCTGGACGCTGGCGGAGGTGCGCGACGTGCTCTCGCCCGAGGAATCGCGCGCCGTGGAAATTTATTACGACGTGCTGCCGCGCGGCGAAATGCACCACAACCCGGAGAAAAATGTCCTGTGGGTGACGGGTGACACAGAGACGCTGGCGAAGGCAATGAAATTGGACGAGACCGGTGCACGGCTGTTGCTCGCTCGCGCCAAGGGGAAGTTGCTCGATGCGCGGCGCCGCCGCCGCCCGGTTCCGGCGGTGGACGACACCCTGTACGTTGCCTGGAATGCCATGTTCGTTTCTGCGTATATCGAGACCGCGCACGTGCTCGGGCGCGACGATTGCCGCGTTTTCGCGCTCAAGACGCTCGAACGCATCCTCGCCGAAGCCTGGGACCCGGCGAAGGGTTTTCTCCATCGCGTCGGCGGGCCGCGCCTGGAAGGCTCGCTCGACGACCAGGTCTTCACCGTGGCGGCTCTGTTTGACGCCTACGAGGCCACGCTCGATCATCGATATTTTGAAATTGCCGAGCGCGCCATGAAGCTGGCCATCGAACGCTTCGGCGACGCGGAAGGCGGCGGCTTCTTCGATCGCGCGAAAGACGCCGCGCCAATGGGAGGCCTGGAGGTTCGCCGCAAGCCGCTGCAGGATTCGCCCACGCCGGGTGCCAACTCCATCGCCGCGATGGTTCTCGACCGGCTTTACGCGTTCACCGGTGAAAAAACTTACCGCGAGTGGGCGGAGAAAACACTCGAAGCATTTGTCGGCCTGGTGCCGCAATTCGGATTATTCGCCGCAACCTACGGATTGGCGGCGCTGCTGCATGCGCGGCATCCGCTGCAAGTGGTGGTGACGGGCACTGCCGGTGATGCCAAGGCAGTGCAGCTTGAAAAAGCAGCCAACGAAACATATCGCTTCGGCAAAGCGGTGCTGCGCGTCACGCCGGAAAAGCTTGCGCTGCGCTCACTCGCACCCGCTCTGCGGGAGACCCTGCCAAATTTGAACGCAACGGTGCCGCAAGCGTTGGTCTGCGTCGAGACCACCTGCCATCCGCCGGTCAGCGATCCGGAGAAGTTGAAGGATCTGCTGACGGAGATCGCCGCCGACGCCGCCAGCGCCACACCCTGAATTCCACGATCTATATTGTGGTAGTGGGTGAGTGCCCGCAGCGTTATCCAGGTATGCGGATCCGTTCCGGATGCACTGTAATCCGTCCACGATCCATGCCAAGCGCAGAGTTAGCTTTCTGCAAGGCGACTTATCGGTACCGATAGCGTTCATCGCTCCACTCGCCCGGCAACCGGCATGAGCCGGCAACGACGGCGTGGCACTCCACCTCATTCCTGAAGTACCTGCGGCGCAAAGGCGCCGCAGGTACGCAGTTCGTTCAGGCTTCGAAATAGCGCGCATGGTCGAGATCGGGAATTAGCCTAGGCTGCGTTGGGCGCCATCCCAGCCGTTGCTGCGTTAGCGCGCTTGAAGCCGGGATGTCGACACTCAGGAAGTAGCCGAGAAAGCCGAAATGGTCAGCTGCCTCCTCGGGGGATTTGGAGACGACCGGCACGTTCAGGCGCCGGCCGATTACGCCAGCGATCTCTCGAACGGGCACGCCCTGGTCGCCGATCCCGTGATACCTGGTTCCCGCAGAACCCTTCTCAAGGACCAGCCGGAAGAGGTGGGCAGCATTCAGCCGGTGCACTCCGGGCCAGCGGTTGAGCCCATCACCGACATACGCCGAAACGCCTTTCTTGCGCGCGATGCCGATGATTGCCGGAACAAAGCGGTGGTCGCCGTCGCCATGAACCGTTGGAGGAAGGCGTACCACCGATACACGCACGCCAAGCGCCGCCACTGAAGCTGCTGCCTGTTCCGAAGCTACGCGTGGATGCGGGGAAGTGGCCGCATCTTCTTCGGTCGCGAGACGGCCCGGCGTGCCGACGATCGCGGTCCCGGAGGTGACGATCAATGGCCGCTTAGAGCCGGCGAGCGCGGAGCCGAGGGCCTCAATGGCGCGTCTGTCTATCTCACAGTTAGCCGCCCACTTCGAGAAGTCGTGAATGAAAGCGGTATGAATCACGCCATCCGACGCGGCTGCTCCACTGCGCAGGCTTTCCAGGTCTTCAAGATCGCCTCGATGCACCTGCGCACCAGCCGCGATAAGCGACTTGGCACCCGCATCGGAGCGAGCAAGGCCGAGCACCTGATGGCCCGTCGTAAGCAATTCACGTACGACCGCTGAGCCAATGAAGCCCGAAGCTCCCGTAACAAATACGTTCATAGGTCACTCCTTAGTATCAAATTGCCGGAACACTGAATCGCTAAAACGACTCTCCGACGAGTTCTTCACTTTTCTTCCAAAGCGCGTCAGCAGTGTTTGGGTCGAGCGCATATCCGCGCACTCCTTCGCTTACGCCGGTGATCGTCACGTTCTCGGGGACGATATGGCCGACATGACAGTTCTCGCAATATCGACCGCCGATCTCGTCAGCGGAAGCAACGACACCGGCCCATACCGAGGTTGCGGCTCCTTGAGGAATGGTCTTCCACTGGAAGGGTGCCTTACCCTCCGCTGCAAGCTGCTTTTCGATCTGCTGAATCAGGTTTTGGAGCTGGCTCGGGTCCATATCGCGAGCCAGTTCGGTTTGAATGACTCCTGGATGCACAGCGGCAGCACGCACGCCACGCTTGCGGTGCCGTTGGTCGAAGGCAACCGCGAAGAGGATATTTGCCGTCTTCGACCGGCCATATGCAACCAAGGGGTCATAGGGCGTCCGTTTAAAGTTGGGATCCTCCAGGTCGACGTTCGAGATGCGATGACCGGCAGAAGACAGGTTGATCAGCCGCCCTCCGTTGCGGATAAGAGGCGCGATCCGGTTGACGAGCACAAAGTGACCGAGATGATTTGTAGCGAACTGGGTTTCAAAGCCGTCCAGCGTGTTGCCGAACGGTGTGGCCATCACCCCTGCATTCGCGATCACCACGTCAAATGCTTCTCCCTTTGCCAGCAATCTGTCGGCGCACGCGCGCACGCTCCTGAGACTGGCGAGATCTAGCTCAACCAGCTCGAAGTTCCCACCGTGGGCTGTTGCGTCCTTTCGCACTTGCGTAGTCGCCGCTTCCGCCTTCCTCAAATCCCGCGCCGCGCCCACCACCTGCGCCCCGTGCGCCGCCAGAGACCGCGCCGTCTCGACGCCGAGCCCGGCCGAAACGCCGGTGACGAGGATCCGTTTACCGTGCAGATTCACACCCGACAAGACCTCTTCTGTTGTTGAGGTCGCCCCCAATACGTCCACCATCGTCTTCCTCCTTGTACTGGCCCACTCGAATTCCGTCCGTACGAAACCGGTATTGACGAACGGCCGCCAGTTCGATAAAACGGAGAGTGTCTCCGCTACACCCTTAGATAACCGGAGGCAGTCTCCGGTTGCAAGTATTTTTTATATGCCTATGAAGCGTTCCCAACCCGTTGGGCGAAAACAGCGTACGGATGCGCAACAGAATCGCGAACGTATTCTGGAAGTGGCGAAGGAAGCATTCGCCCAGTCAGGGGCAAGCGCCAGCTTGGACGACATCGCCAAGCAGGCCGGTGTCGGAGCGGGAACTTTGTATCGCCATTTTCCCACTCGCGACGCCCTGCTCGAGGCGGTCTATCGCACGGAGGTTGAAAAGCTGGCTGCAGCCGAGCGAAAGCTAGCTCAGGGCATGCCCCCGATTGAGGCATTGCGAGCCTGGATGTTGTTGTTCGTTGACTACATCGCTACGAAACACATCATCGCCCCAGCATTGAACACTCTCGTCGGAGGCCCCTCGAAGGTGTATGAAGCTTCCCGCGCTCAGATTGCCGGAGCGATCCATGCGCTGGTGAAGCGTGCCATCGAGAGCGGCGATATACGCGAAGACCTCGACCCATTCGATCTACTTCGGGCCTTGATCGGCGTGTCCAACGTGGCGTCCGGCCCGGACTGGCAGCAAAGCGCCAGGAGACTGGTGGATATCCTGATCACTGGTTCGCGGCCAGTTTAAGGTCAAACGGACCCCGATTTAATTCGAGAATTGTCGAAAGTGACCGCGGATATTGATGCGCATAATTGCTGGGGCTTCCTTTTAGCAAAGAGGTGTGTTGGATTCGTTCCCGGCTCGTCGGTGAGATTAGTACCGAGAAACGCGCTTGTGTTGCGTGATCTGGGCAGCTTTCAGGTGGTCCGCTACTCAGAAGTTACCCGCGGATCGGATTTACACGGGGGGAAAGTTGCCACCGCCAGAGTAGCCGCACAACCGGAGACTGACCCAATATCCGGAGTTTGTGGATTTTGTGGGATTGAAATCTATGTGGGAGTGGCGGGCGGCTATTCGGCGGGCTTCAGTTGGCGCTGTGGGAGGCGCAATCGGCCGCTGAAACCCCGAAGCTTTCTTGAATGCTGTTTGAGCGGTACACCAGCTCGCCGGCTTCGCCGCCGTAGACCACCCACAGCGCAAAGCGCAGCGCCACGTCCGAGAACCGCATTCCCGGTGCTGTCTCCGTTACTTGTTCGACCCCGTTTCTGTGCTTCTCCATACTTCCTCGCTTTATGAGCTGGAAACCGCTATTAAGTTGTTTGCCGTCCCATGAATCCAATTACAAATGATTGGATGGCTGGCGGCTCGAAAAGGGTTCACGCCACGCGCGAATTTCTCTGCTGAAATTGCCATTTCTTGCGCTGCTGCCGGGAAAATCAACGCGCGGGCGGCAAATCCGGAGCTCAGCAGGAGCGAACTTCGATCCGAGATCCCTTCCACTGTCATAGTGACCCGCGCGCCACATTCGTTTCAGAATTTTCACCGGCGCACTGAAGGTATAGAGCTCTTGCATGGTCCGCAAGCGACAAGGAGCGCTCGCAGGCCTCAAACCGCCCGTGTCGCACTTTGTCGCGGAGCGTTTTGCATTGGATTTGAAGCACTTAGCGAATTGGCGTAGAATCCAGCCGCTCCACTCTCCTATAACCTCATTATGAGCAAGACCTCTCCCACCCCCGCTCCGGGCTCGCCCGACTCGGAACGAGCCGGCCGCCTGGATTCGTGGAAGGAAATCGCCACCTACCTGAAACGCGAGGTGCGCACCGCGCAGCGCTGGGAGAAAAGCGAAGGCCTGCCCGTCCGCCGCCACCAGCACGACAAATTGAGCTCCGTCTTCGCCTATAAATCCGAGCTGGACGCCTGGTGGCACGACCGGCAGCCGCGGTTGGAAAAGGAAGTCGAACCTCCAGGCGTCGTGGAGCCGGACGACGTCCCGCCAGCAGACGACACAATCGTGCCCGGCGTTTCGCCGCCTTCCCCCCTCAACCGCCAGGCGGCTTTGGCCCTGTGGACCATCGTCGCGCTGGCGCTGGTGATCGGCATCGGGTACGCCATCAAAATAATGAGCGGCTCCGGTGCACCGGTGGCGTCGAAGACGCGGCTGGTCGTGCTGCCATTCCGCAACCTCAGCGGCGACCCGGCGCAGGACATTTTTTGCCAGGGCCTGACGCAAGCGATGACCACGCAGCTCGGCCGCCTCGACCCCGAGCATCTCGGCATCATCTCCGCCACCACGGCTTCGATGATTAAGGATAAGCCGGTGGACGAAATCGGCAGCCAGTTGGGCGTCAACTACGTTCTCGAAGGCAGCGTCTCGCGCTCCGCCAACCAGGTCCGCGTGGACGCGCAATTAATTCAGGTGAGCGACCAGACCCTCCGCCGCGCCATCACCTTCAGCCGCGACGTGGGCGACATGCTCTCGCTGCAGAATGAAGTGGCCCAGGCTATTGCTACGGATATTCAGCTCACGCTCACGCCCGTCGAGCGCGCCCGCCTGAAAGGCGAGGGCAAAGTAGCGCCGGAAGCCTACGAAGCTTACCTGCAGGGACTGGTGGCCTGGAGCAGCCGCACGCCGCAGGGGCTGGCGAAGAGCGTCGATTTTTTCAGGACCGCCATTGATAAAAGCCCGCAGTATTCGCTGGCCTATGCCGGGCTCGCCAATGCCTATTCGATTTTGAGCGCCGTGCCCACCGCCGCCGTGTCTCCGCTGGTGGCCATGCCGCAAGCCAAAAAAGCCGCGGAGGAAGCCATCCGTCTCGATCCCGCTTCCGCCGAAGCGCACGCCGCGCTGGCGCTGGTGCGCCAGAGCTACGATTGGGATTTCCCGGGAGCCGAGCAGGAATACGAGAAGGCTTTCGCCATCAATCCTTCTTATGGCAGCGCGCGCCAGTGGCACTCGCTGCTGCTGATGGCCCGCGGCCGCCACCAGGAGGCGCTCGATGAAATTGAACGCGCCCGCTCGCTCGACCCGCTCTCACCGGTCATACCTGCCAGCCGCATTCAGGCTCTTTATTTCGCGCGGCAATACGACCGCGCCATCGAGGAATGCCGCAAGGCGCTCGAGGTCGCGCCGGACTTCTTGACCGTGCACTACCATCTGGGGCAGTCGCTGGTGGAAAAGAAGCAGTTTCCGGAGGCCATCGCGCAATTGAAGAAGGCGGAGGCTCTAGCCGGGGGCAAGGCTCCCGTGTTCACCATGGCGCTGGGCCACGCCTACGGCGTTGCCGGCGACCGCGCCGCAGCCATGAATTCGCTCGCCGAATTGAACGCCATGGCCGCGCATGGGTACGTGCCGGCACTGTTTTTCTCCGCCATTTACACCGGCATGGGCGACCGCGACCACGCCATGGAGTGGCTCCAGAAAGCCCTCGACGAACGCACCGAATACCTGATCTTCATCAACGTCGAGCCGCTGGCCGACCCGCTGCGCTCCGACCCCCGGTTCCAGGCCTTGCTCCACAAGGTCGGCCTGCTCTGAATGGAAGCTTCTGATACTTAGTGCTGATTGGCGCATTCGGGTGTGTCATTCGGCAAGTCCGTAATATGCAGCAACCTCACCCGGTGCAAATCATGATCAACGCCTCGCGCATCACGGTATCGAACTGCGTAGCCCCAAGCTTCAGTGTCCCCGACCGCCCAGCGCTCATTCGGGAGCCAGAGCACCCCTTGGCAAGCCACTTACGTAGTGCCATCAGCCTCGATGCGCTTCGGCCCGCCGGCGCGCTGCGTCCCACGCGAACTCGATAGCACTGCGAGCACCATCACGGTTACAAGAGTGATTAGAGTCGAAACCAGCCCAATCTTCTGTGTGCGACTGAGCTGGTTCAAATCACTCTTGCGCATGCCGTCCTCGTCCACATCCTATCTGTGTTCATCTGTGGTTAAACAGCTTTTCGAATTCTCTCGCTACCGCTGCTTCAGCTCCGCCGGCCAGTTTTGCACCAGGGTGAGCAACTGTGAGGTTCCTTCCCGGGGGACGATGGCGAGAAACCTCTGGCCATCGCGCGTGACTCCGTATTCCCGGGCGACCAGATTGTGCAGGGACACATGGAAAAGGTGTTTGCTGTTGCTCACCTGAAAGGCCGGGCCGCTGCCGTCTACCTGTACGGCCACGATTTCGGAGAGGTCGTAATAGAAGATCTCTTTTCCGTCCGCACGCCACTGTGGTTGTGTCCCGAAGCCGTTCGAGACTTGCCACTTTGCTCCTGTCCAGGGAAACGGCGATACGAATACTTCGGGAGGGTGCATGCTATCGCTCGACGTGTAGGCGATCCACCGGCCATCCGGTGAAAATACCCCCCCCACCGCTTGCGCGGTCATAACCGGCGTGGTGGTGTAGGCATATGGCTTGCGGTCGCCAAACAAGGGAAGCACGCGGAGTAGCCGGTCCTCTCCAAACAGCAGATAGCGGCCGTCGCGAGACCAGTCTCCCACTCCCACAATCCCGGCGTTGGGCGAGGTCATCAGAATCTCGTCGGGCGTGCCTCCTCCGATTGCCTTGACCGAGATATTGGCCTGCTGGTGAGACGTAAATGCAACCTGGCGGCCGTCAGGAGACCAGATCGGAGTTCTGGTCACTCCGCTATTGTAGCTGAGCCGCGTTTTCGGCTTGTTGCTGCCCAGTTCGTAAATCCAGATGGATGCTGCGGCGAAGTTCGAGTCCGTTACCGCCACCCTCTTGTCGTCCGGGGAAATAGATAATTCCTGGTACGATGCCTGCTCGCCCACCGTGCCCAGTTGTTTTCCGCTGCGGTCATACCAGGCCAGCACCTCTGTGCCCGCGGCTGCGCCGGAAGCAAAAATCATCATCCCGTTGGTGGAGGCGCTCAGGTTCGCCCGCCACAGCGCCTGATCCGACTGAACGTTTTCACGCAGGGTGATAGCATCGCCGGTCAACTTCCCGGTGCCGGGATCGAATGGCTGTGCCAATAGCGTGTTTTCACGCATGAATAGTAGATGCCCCGACGCATAGATCGCGCTCGAAAGCGTATGGAAAAGCAGGCGGTTCTCCTTGCCGTCGAGTGAAGCAAAAAACACCGCCGTATCGGGGCTCGCCGGGGTCGCGTGGTTCACGGCGATGTACAGGAAATGTTTCCCGTCGGGCAGGATCCATGGCCAACGATGGGAGGTGTACTTGACATTGTCCACCTGCGTGATGGGCGCCGGGGTTCCTCCACCAGCCGCCACTCGGGAAAGGCCGGTGTTATAGGAGAGCGCCGCGACAATCGTGCCATCCGGCCCCCAGCTTCCGCCGCGTCCCAGAGTCGAATCACAAATGGTCACCGGAGCTCCGCCACTTATGTCCACTCGCTTCAATTTTTCGTTGGTGAAGAACGCGATCGAGCGGCTATCGGGCGACCAGAATTGAAACAGCGCTCCCTCCGTTCCGGCGAGCAGCTGCGGTGCAACAGAATCCAGCGAGCGGACGTAGAGCCGGCTGCCGTCAGCTCCCGTCGCAGAGAAAACGACGAGACGCCCGTCGGGAGAAATAACCGCCGGGCCGGCATTGTCGCCCGAAACGTTCAGACGAGTATTTTGCGGCGGGTTGAGTTCGACACGCACTACCGGCAGCGATTTCTGGCTCGCAAGATAGGCCATCACCAGCGCCGCCGCTGCCACGATTCCGAAACCTGCCGCCACAACCCAGGGCAAAATTTTCCCGCGCCTGCGCGGCGGGACAATTGCCGCAGCAACGGCCGTCTGCGACCCGCCCTCGGCAATCTGCCGCAGTTGCAGCTTCACATCGTGCGCCGTTTGCCAGCGCTCGTCGGGATCCTTGGCCAGGCAGGTCTTCACCAGACTTTCCAGGGCCGGAGGCGTCAAGGGTTGCAGTGAAGAAATCGGAGCAGGTTCGCGCTCGAGGATCGCCGCCATCACGCTCGCCGCTGTTTTGCCGTCGAACGCGCGCTTGCCCGTCACCATCTCGTACAGCACCGCTCCCAGGGAGAAAATGTCCGAACGCGCGTCGGCCTCTTTGCCCTCCACCTGCTCCGGCGCCATATATTGAAACGTGCCCACCACCGTGCCCTGCGTCGTCAGCGGTTGGCTGCCCGGCGGCGTGCTCAATGTTGCCGTCAGTCCCGAAGCCGGGTCCGCGCCCACGACCGACGCTTTCGCCAATCCGAAATCCATCAGCTTGGCCCCGGTCTTGGTCAGCATGATGTTGCCGGGTTTCAAGTCGCGATGCACCACGCCGCTGCGATGCGCGCGATCCAAGCCATCGCAGATTTCGATTCCGTGTCGTAGCACCTGCTCGATGGGCAGCGGCCCCTTGCGCAGGCGGTCCCCGAGCGTTTCGCCTTGCAGAAATTCCATCACCAGGTAATCAATTCCGTCCTGGTGGCCCACATCGTAGAGCGTGCAGATATTGGGATGGTTTACCGAGGAGATGGTCCGCGCTTCGCGGTCGAAGCGCTGCCGCGCCTCTCCGCTCTCCGACAGATGCGAAGGGAGAATTTTGACGGCTACGATGCGGTCCAGGCGCGTATCCCGCCCGCGATACACTTCGCCCATGCCGCCGGCGCCGATCGCCGACTGAATTTCGTAGGGTCCCAGTTTTGTTCCGGAGGGTAGTGGCATGGGCGCGTGCATTATAACGTGCCGGGCAAGCCGCAGAGGTATGGGATGATTTGCCGACAATCCAACATATCGGAAATCAGCCCGACGCTGCTTGACGTAGTCTCCTCGCCACGATAACCTCTCGCGCACTGCAACCCTGTTCGACCTAAGAGGGCCATATGGACGATAACCTTTCCGGTAACGTTGCTAAGAATCCCTCTGCAAGAACTGAAGCTGCCAACCCGGACATTTTGCCCGCCGGTTCGGACAAATTACCCTCGGGAAGCCGCCGGCAGTTCCTTGGAAACGTAAGCGGCGCCGCAATGGCGGCCGCCACCGTCGCGGCCATCGGCCTGGAGCCGCTCCTCGGCGGAAAGCATTCCAGCGCCCGCGCCGAAGAGAACGGCGGTCTGACGGGAGCCGCCCGCGCCGATGAGGCGCAGGAAATCCGCATCCATGCCGCGAATCGTGAACGAGCGGTTCACATTCCCAACCACCCCACGAACGGCGACCAGAACCGCTATCCCGACCAGGCCAACACCTACACCAAATGTCTTCCGCACGACAATTTCGGGCGCGTGGATTTGAATGCCTTCGCAACCTTTATCAATGCGCTGAACACCGGCGAGCACGAGGACTTCAAAAAGATCATCATGGGCGGCCAGCGAACGCTGAACGGCCCGCAAGGCGGTTACGCCTTCGATCTGGAGGGCACGGACGCTTACCAGTTCGGCGCGCCCCTGGTTCCGCCCGCACCGGCGCTGGCCAGCGACTTGAACGCCGCCGAGCTGCTCGAACACTACTGGGCTTCCTTGCTGCGCGACGTTCCGTTCACGCAATATGCTTCAAACCCTATCGCCATAGCAGCGGCGGCGGAGACATCCGGCATTCCCGAATATCAGGGACCGAGGAACGGCAGCGGCCATGTGACTCCGGATTTGTTATTCCGCGGCGGCTTCCCGGGTGAAACGCTCGGGCCATACATGTCCCAGTTTTTCGTTACCCCGACAGCCTTCGGCCAGCAGCCGATCAGCCAGCAGCAGGTGACCTACGCGCCGAACCTCGACTACATGACCGACTTCACCTCCTGGCTGCTGGTACAGAACGGCGTGGACACCGGTCAGCGAAACCAGCGCGATTCGCAAGTGCGATTCCTGCATGACGGGCGCGGACTCTCGGCCTGGACTCATACCGACGTGCTCTATCAGGCCTACTTCGTGGCGTTTCTGGTGCTCAACACTGTCCGGGCGCCATTGAACCCCGGCAACCCCTACATCGGCTCCACGACGGAGAACGGCTTCGGCACATTCGGCGGCCCGGACATCGCGGCGACACTGACCGAAGTGGCCACGCGCGCCTTGAAAGCCGTGTGGTTCCAGAAGTGGCAGGTGCACCTCCGTGCCCGCCCGGAGGCGACTGGCGGGCTGGTCCACTTGATCAAGACCGGGCACTCGGACAAAACCAACGGCAAGCTGAGCAACGTCATCCTGAACTCGAATGGACTCCAGCAGAGCTTCAGCAAATACGGCACCTGGCTGCTCTCCCAGGCATTTCCCGAGGGCTCCCCGGCACATCCTTCCTACCCGACGGGGCACGGCTGTGTTGGCGGCGCTTGCATTACCGTGTTGAAGTTCTTCTTCGACGGAAACTTCGTAATCCCGGATCCTGTCGTGCCCGCGGACGATGGACTCTCGCTCACGCCCTACACCGGGCCGGATGCCGGTCAGCTCACCGTCAATGGCGAACTGAACAAGCTCGGGCACAATGTCAGCTTCGGTCATGGTGTGCATGCCGGCATCCACTGGCGCACCGATACGGATGTTTCCTTGAAATTGGGCGAAACGGTGGCGCTCAGCGTCCTTCACGATCGCGCGCAAACCTACAACGAAAAGTTCACCGTCCATCTGTCCAAGTTTGACGGCACGACGGCCACGATCTCCAACCGATAGCGCTTGCCAGCGGGGCGTTGCGGTCGCGACAAGATATTTTGCGCGCTCGCCGCAAAATATGGCACCGCGTTGGTCTGCTAGAAGGTTGCCGCGCATCCGGCGCAGTGCGATAATGGCGCGTTCTGGCAGCCGCAGAGTGGCCGCCGTGTCCACGGGGGGTTCCAATGGCACTGAGGGATGCATGGATTGACAAACGCGCCGCGGCGATGAATGGAGGCGTGCGCGTCGCGAGCGAAGACGAGCGCGATAAGAATGTCTCGCAGATGCACTATGCGCGCGCGGGCGTGATCACCGAAGAAATGCAATACGTAGCCCTGCGCGAAAAGCTCGACCCCGAGCTGGTGCGCAGCGAAATCGCGCGCGGCCGCGCCATCATCCCCGCCAATATCAACCACCGCAATCTCGAGCCCATGGGCATCGGCGTCGCCTTCGGCTGCAAAATCAACGCCAACATCGGCAACTCCGCCACCACTTCGAACGTCAACGAGGAACTCGAGAAACTTCACCGCGCCGTGCACTACGGCTCCGACACGGTCATGGACCTTTCCACCGGCGGCGACATTCCCATGATCCGCAAAGCCATCATCAACGCCTCGCCCGTGCCCATCGGCACCGTGCCGATTTACGAAGCCATCTCGCGCGTCCGCCGCGCCGAAGATCTCAATATAAATGTCATGCTCGAAGTGATCGAAGAGCAGGCCGAGCAGGGCGTGGACTACATGACCATCCACGCCGGCGTGCTGCGCCAGTTCCTGCCGCTGGTGCGCAGCCGCATCACCGGAATCGTCAGCCGCGGCGGTGCGCTGCTGGCCCAGTGGATGAGCTTCCACAAAGCCCAGAATTTCCTGTACGAAAATTTCGATGCCATCTGCAAAATTTTCCAGAAGCACGATGTCAGCTTCTCGCTCGGTGACGGTCTGCGCCCCGGCTGCCTGGCCGACGCCAGCGACGAAGCGCAATTCGCCGAACTCCGCGTCCTCGGCGAGCTCACCAAAAAAGCCTGGGAATATGACGTGCAGGTGATGATCGAAGGCCCCGGCCACATCCCCATGGACCAGATCAAGCTGCAAGTGGACAAGGAAGTCGAGTTGTGCCACGACGCGCCGTTCTACACCCTCGGCCCGCTGGTCACCGACATCGCTCCCGGCTACGACCACATCACCAGCGCCATCGGCGCGGCCATGATCGGCTGGCACGGCGCTTCCATGCTCTGCTACGTCACGCCCAAGGAGCATCTCGGCCTGCCCAACGCGGACGACGTGCGCCAGGGGGTGATCGCCTACAAAATCGCCGCGCATGCCGCCGATATCGCGCGCCATCGCCCGGGCGCACGCGATCGCGACGACGCGCTCAGCTACGCGCGCTTCCTGTTCGATTGGAATAAGCAATTCGAATTGTCGCTCGACCCGGAAACCGCGCGCGCCATGCACGACGAAACCCTGCCCGATGATTTTTACAAGGAAGCGAAGTTCTGCTCCATGTGCGGGCCCAAGTTCTGTTCCATGAACGCCACGCAGATTGCCGACATCTACCAGGGTCTCGACCAGAAGGACCGCGAGCAGCGCTTCGCCGAGCTTCTCGCCAAGGTGGAAAAGCCGGCCGCTGCCGCGGCCTCCGCCGGTGAAGCATCTTCCAGCGCCCAGCCGCATCCAATCGGCTGAATCCAGGAACGCAGCGAATGAAAATCCAAAGCTCCAGAATTTTCGCAGTGGCTCTGTGCTTATGCGTTTGCGCGGCGCTGGCCGCAGCGGGCGAAGACGTCGTCACCTACCGCGCCTCGGTCGAAAAGTGGCGCGCCGAATACGAAGCCGACCTGAAATCCGACACCGGCTGGCTGACCGTCGCCGGCCTCTTCTGGCTGCACGAGGGCGAAAACAAGTTCGGCACCGATCCCACGAACGACATCGTCCTGCCCGAAGGCTCCGCTCCCGCCGAAGCCGGCAGCATTGAATTTCATCCCGGAAAAATTGTCGCGCGTATAAATCCTGGCGTGGCCGCGACGATGAACGGCAAGCCCGTCGACACCGCCGACCTGGATCCCGATTCGCGCACCGCCCGGCTGCAACTCGGCCGCCTCACTCTGTGGGTGCATCAGAGCGGTGATCGCTATGCCTTGCGCATGCGCGACCCGCAGAGCGCGCTTCGCCGCGACTTCCACGGCCTCACCTGGTTTCCCATTGACGAGTCCTACCGTGTCACGGCGAAATTCGTGACCTACGACAAGCCAAAAGAAGTGCCCATTCAAAATCTCGCCGGCGATTCCTTGCAGCTCCCCATTTCCGGCTACGCGGAATTCAATTTCAAGGGCCAGGATTTCCGCCTGGAGGGCTCATTCACCCCGGCAGATCATCCCGATGGCGTTTCGTTCATCATCCGCGACCTGACCGCCGGCAAGGAAACCTACGCCGCCTCACGCTTTCTCGACGCGGACCTACCAAAAGACGGCGCAATCGTCCTCGATTTCAACGAAGCCTATAATCCCCCGTGCGCTTACAATCCCTACACAACGTGCCCGCTTCCTCCGCCGGCCAATCGCATGCGCGTGCGCATCGAAGCCGGCGAGAAAGCCTACCGGCACGCGCCGTGATTTGGTTGCGAGCCCCACGAAAACGTCAGGGCACGGCTTTAGCCGTGCCGAAAAGGCAGTCCAGGGAGTGCGGCTTCAGCCGCTGAGGGCCTTGCGGGTCGCGGTTTTAACCGCGATATTAGGATGCATGATGCTTCAGGGCTTTAGCCCCAGAAGTTCTCTGATGAGCAGAATCGAAAGACGAATGAAACAACCTACGGAGCCCGCTCGCGATGCCTGAACCAAAACCGCAGCAACAACTCCGCGAAGAATTCAACCGCTGGGCCAATTCCGGCCGCGGCGAGGAGATGGAGAACGACCACTGGCCGATCACCAAGCCCGCGCTTGAGCTGATGCGCATCGCCCCCGCGGACAACGTCCTCGACGTCGGCTGCGGCGCCGGATGGCTTTCGCGCATTCTCGCTCGAGGCGTTCCCGAAGGCCGCGTCGTAGGCATGGACATTTCCGATGAGATGATCCATCACGCCCGCCGCGCCAGCGTGGATTTCGGGAATCTGGTTTTCATCGTCGGCGAAGTGAACGAAATTCCCTGGGAAGCGAATTTTTTTCAGAAAGCGATTTCCGTGGAATCGTCCTATTACTGGCCGGACCTGGCCAAAGGAATCCGCGAAATTTACCGGGTGCTCGCTGAAGGCGGCTCCGCCTGGATCCTCATCAACTATTACCGCGACAATCCACATTGCCACCAGTGGGGCGAAAAGCTGGCCGTGCCCACGCATCTGCTGTGGGCCGACGAGTGGGCGGCCATGTTTCGCGCCGCCGGATTCCAAGACGTGGCGCACCAGCGCCTCCAGGATCCTTCGCCCTCGCCCGAGGTCTACACCGGCCGCTGGTTCCGCGACGCCGCCCAGCTCGCCGCCTTCAAACGCGAAGGCGCCCTTCTAATCCACGGCACAAAGAATGAATCGTGATTCGCGCTTACCGATACGAACCTTGCTCGCGCAAAACCCGTGAAACCTCCCGCCTCCCGAGTAAAATTGATGAGATCAGTTCGTCACCGCCCAAGCCCAAGCTCACGCGGGAGGCAACCATGCCACGGATGAAATGGCTCGGAATCTGGGCCGCGGGAATCTTCCTTTTTTCCGCCAGCGCAGCTCTGGCGCAGGATCACGGCAAAGGCCACGGAAAAGGCCACGATAAACACGGCGACGATGACGACGACCGCGGGTCGGAACATTATTACAAAGACCACGACCGCGAAGAAATACACGGGTGGTATGTGGAGCATGCCAACAATCTTCCGCCCGGATTGGCGAAAAGAGATCGGCTTCCCCCGGGACTGGAAAAGCAGCTCGTCCTCCGCGGTACGCTGCCGCCAGGACTGCAGAAAAAAATTCAGCCGGTCCCCGTGGAACTCGAGCGCAGGCTTCCATCACCGCCGCCGGAGTGCGCCCACGTGGTCATAGGCGGGCACATTGTCCTGCTGAACCGCAGGACCAACCTGGTCCTGGATATCTTCCACGTCGAAGAGTTCTAGCTCCGGCGCCGCGCACTTTTGGGAGCCCGCGCCACGGGCTCCCAAGTGCCGGCCAATTCCGTCCTACGAGCAGCCTGAAAAATCAATCTCCTGGGGCGTGGAAGTCGCGCCGGCGGCCACCTTCAGCGGATTTCCATTCATGTCCAGGCTGGTGGTCAGGCTCGGTTTGGTGCAATCGGAATTCCCCGACGAATCGGTGGCGTCCGCGCGAACGGCGAACAACACATCGCCCGCAGGAGGTGCCGCGTAGGTAATTTTCCCGTTGGAGAAAACCCCCACGCTCGGATTGCTGGCCGGAACCGCCAGCGTGTACTGCGCGCAATTGGTGTTCATCGGAGCGGTGAGCGGGCAGGTGGAATTCGACTCCACGGAAATATTCGCAGTCGAATTGCCCTCCGCCGGGATGGTTACGAATCGCATCACGCCGCCGCCCAGCGAAATCGGTTGCTGCGCGCTGACCGCAGCGTCAATGGTGGCCGCAGCCGCGCCGGTCGTGGCAGTGACGAATCCCTGCAACGTGGCCGGCGCGGTTGAGATTCCGGTTTCCGCAACCAGCGGAATGGCGCCCAAATCCGTCCCACCGGGAATCCCGACGGCAACCGTGGCATTGTAAGCCACGCCCGCGCCGTTGATGGCCACCACCACCACATCGAACGCTGCGCCCACCGGCAGCGGGCAGAAATTAAAGTTGCCAGCACCGTCCGTGGCCGTCTGCACGAAGGTGATGTCCGCGCCGCTGGCATCCTGCGATTCCAGGGCCACCAGCACCGTGCCGCCCAAAATCGCCGCGCCGGTCCCTGCATCCACCACGTGTCCGCCGATGCCGGTGTGATTTTGACTGACCTGGCCCGCGCCCAGGACTGGCTTCAGCCGAAACTTCCCGTTGCCTTCCTGTTTAATGGAATCGCAAGCTTCGAAATTAATGTTCAGGTCCACATCCTGCCCGGGCTGGACGGTAATCGGCCCGCCCAGAACCCGGCCGGGGGGAATTTTCAAGCCGGTCACGGCTTCACTGGAGAGCTGCAATTCATGGATTGAGCCGTCATGCAGCACCACGCAATTCAACCCCTGGTTTCCGCACGCGTTGGACGCCGGCAGCGGGCCGTTGCCGCCGTCGTTGGCCACCAGCAGGAGCCGGATTTGCTGATAGGTTCCCGCGGGAAGCCCGGTGTTGGAGCCCAACATGGTGAGCAGGCAGCCGTTGGGGCCGGCGGCGAACAAGTCAATCTGCATTGGCTGATTCATTAGTTGCGGAGTCAGCTCCTGCCAGCCGGCGTCGCCCATGGCCGCATCGGGATTGATGTGTGCGCGCACCGACCGGATGGTGACGAACACATGTTCAAACGCGCCGTTCGGGAATTTGCAATTGGGCGGATCGGAAATGCTCAGGTTCACCGTCCCGGTTCCGGCGCCCATGTTCATCACCGATCCGGAGCCGCTGCAGTTGATCAGGAAGGCGGAAAAGCCGGCAACACCCAGAAGTGCGGCAAGTGATAAGTAGATGGAAAGAGTCCGAGAGAGATTGCGGAAGATAGCTTGCATGACAAGACCTCCACAACGGGATTAGCTGGGATCTACGAACGTCAGGGCGAGGAGACGCGTTCTAGGCAGTATATTAGGGACCGCCCTCGGGGGCGTCAAGAGAAGGAATCAAAAATCTGCGTGTTCGCAGCAGTCAGATCATCCCGATCCAATCGAGCGAGATTAGATTAGCGGCCAAACTTTAGCTGAAATGTACTGTGAGTCCTGAACCTCCGGCCCGACCCGTTTTCCTGCTGGGCCTAATCCCTTCGGCGGGTTTTCAGCATGGAAGCAACGTTGACGGCGATCCCGAAGGAGAACGTGTTGAACGAATAGTAGCTGCTGTAGCTGTACCCGGCGCTCAAGTCCAGAAATCGCGACAAATCGTAATCCAGCCCGATGTTTGCGCCGGCATCGCGTGTTAGGCTGGCCCCGCCGCTCGTGCCCCCCGGCGATTTCCTCTTGCCGCGGACATAAATCTTTTGCGCGCCCCACGGCAGGATGTAGTAGCCCGAAGCGGTGACACTCCACTTGTCGCCCAGGTCAAACTCCGGCCCGGCCTCGAAATGCGCCAGTTTACCGAGGGAAATATAAGGATGGTGGAAGTAGCGGGTATCGGGGACGGAGTTCGCAATTCCCAGGTTCACGAACGGAGTAACAGAATCATATTCATGATCGAAGTGATTGTTCCAATCGAAGGTCACACGGCCGGTGCTCAGGCCCTTCGCCGCCGTCGCGGTGGGGATCGAGCCGTTGACTGACGTGCTGTAATTCAGGGCATCGCTTTTCCGCGAATACGTCATGCCCAGATAGGGGTTGCCGAAGCCGCTGATGGAAGTGGTCCCGGTCTTGGAAGTAGCCGGCTGGACGAAGGAATAGGCGATGCCGGAATCCACCGAGAAATGCGCATTGAACGCGTAGCCGAAGGTGGAATTTATGTCCGTGATGAATCCGTCCGTGTTGCCGCTGCCCTCAAAACTCTCCGTCCAGGTGAGACCACTCTGCTGGACCGCCGCCTTGGGAGGCTGCGGATTCGTCACCTGGGCTTGCGAAGACCGCGCGCCTGCCAACCGCAGGATAAGAATGAGAAAAAAATAACGGACAGGATGGAATTTCATGGCCCTTGCCCCCTGAGATTCGTTCGGAAGCAGATTTCCAGTGGGCAAGGAGTCCGGCAATAGTACTGTTTCCAGAAAGCAATCAGCGCGGCCCGCGCCAGCGAGGATCGGGGCATGCCGGACGAGTCGCTGGTGCGAATTCCAATCCCTCGCGGCCGTTGGAAGCCCGTCGCGAGGATCGCCTTCTCTACGCCTCGCGGCCGGAGCCACTGGCTCGCGCGATATTGTCCCCGGTACGAAATATCGTGACCAGGAACTCGATGGCCACGCGCACGTAGAGAACCCACAAGAAGTAGCCGACGATGGCCAGCAGCAGCGTCAACAGTCCCTGGGATTGCGACACTTGGAACCCGTTGAACACCTGCCAGATGGCCACCACCAGGCCCAGCAGCAGATGCAGCGCATACAGCAGCTTGGCGTACTTCTGCGTCAGGAAATGGTGGAACGAGAAGTCCAGCAGGATTTCAAAGAACCCCTTGTCTTCTGCCATGGCTTTCCCTCCGTGGAGGTCGAGAGTCCGGGTCGCCGCCCGTCAGTCTGATGGCTTATTCTGGCACAAAAGCCCCAGCCTGACGCGCCGCGTCCTATGTGGAGTGCGGCTTGTCCTGAGTGCAACCGAAGGGCCGCTGTGCATCACAAGCGCCACAAGTGCGACTGGGAATGCATCCCGCGAATGCCCCTCGGCTGCGATTTTTGATCCGGATTGCGGAGCAGGAAACGTGACTTTCAGTCGTGCAGGACGATGCTGAGGAGCGAGTTGTTGATCTGCAGCCCGCCGTTGTACTTGATGAAGCCCAGCTTCTTGAACTTGTTCATGAAGAAATTCACGCGAGAACGCGTGGTCCCGACCATCTCCGCCAGCATCTCCTGCGAGATTTTGGGCAGCACCCTCTGGGGCTTGTCTTCCTTTCCGTAGCGCGCCAGCAGCAGCAACGTGCGAGCCAGCCGTTTCTCGCTGGAGTTAAATAGCTGATCGACCAGATCTTCCTCGATGCGGATATTCCTGGCCAGCATGAAAGAAATGAAGCGGTCTGAAAATTCGTGTTCCACGTGGAGGACGCGAATCATCTCGGTTTTATCAATGACCAGCGTAGTGGTCGCCGTAATCGCCGTGGCCGTCCCGATCCGCCGCGGCTGGCCGGCCAGGCATCCTTCTCCGAAGAAATCGCCCGGTCCTAATACCGCCACCACCGCCTGTTTGCCGGTTTCGTTGACTACTGAGAGCCGCACACCGCCTTTTTGAATATAGAGTACATTCTTCGCGAGATCGCCCTGCGAGTAAACCGTTTCCTTCCTCCCGAACTCCACGGCTTTCCTGGCCAGACCGGTGGAATCAAGGAACTCCTGAGCGTTGAATGCGCCGCGGGCATTGGCTTTCAGGCGAGTTGTAGGTGCAGTTGCCACGACTTGATACAGGGTAGCACGCAATTGCAAATCCACAAGCGGGATGTGCATGTGTGCACAAGTGAACAGACTTCATTCCTGGCGCCCTCTAAGATGCTGCCTGTAGGTGAAGCAACAGGACGGGGGGAAAACCAGTCCAGCGGCTTGCACCTCATCAACACTGGAGATCGCAGGTTCCTTCCCGCTTCAGCCGGCGCCAAAAGTTCTTGGGTCAACTCAGAAACGGGTGCACCGCCATCGGACCGGCCGGAGTGTCTGCCTGCGAAGAGAAGGGGTAAAGAAAATGCCGTTAATGCAAGTATTGCTGGTTCTGATCGTGGTGGGTGTCCTGCTATGGCTGGTCAACAGCTTCATCCCCATGCAGGGAACGATCAAGTCCCTCTTGAATGCCGTCGTAGTGATCGCCACGGTTTTGTGGCTTCTGAACATTTTTGGGCTGTTTCATTCGCTCTCCAACGTCCACATTGGAGCGTAAGTGAAAGCGGTTGAACAACAGCGGAGAGATCCGCTGGTCGTCCGCCGGAGAAAACCACCGGAAACAATAATCGCGCCCGACGCGAAGAGCCAGGCGCGCTGGAAATCAACGCAATGGAGGCAACACAGATGAAGCTTTTTAGCCGTATTAGCGCGGGCGCTCTACTCCTTCTTCTCGGAGCCGTTGTTCCCGTGTACGCACAGCAGGAGAAGGATGCAAAGCCCCCGAAACAGGAGCAGCAGGCCAAGCCTGAAAAGCAGCAACAAGAGGCAAAGCCCGCAAGACAAGAACAACAGCAACAGGCCAGGGGTCAGCAGCAGCAAGAGAAGCAGCAGCAGCAACAGGCCAAGGGTCAGCAACAGCAGCAAGACAGGGCCGCCAAGCAGCAAGAGCAACAACAAGCCAAGGGCCAGCAGCAACAGGCCAAGGGTCAGCAACAGCAGCAAGACAGGGCCGCGAAGCAGCAAGAGCAACAGCAAGCAAAGGGCCAGCAGCAACAGCAACAGGCTAGAGGCCAGCAACAGCAGCAGGACAAGGCGGCGAAGCAGCAAGAGCAACAGCAAGCCAAGGGCCAGCAGCAACAGCAACAGAAACAGCAACAGGCCAGAGGCCAGCAACAGCAGCAAGACAAGGCCGCAAAGCAGCAAGAGCAACAGCAAGCCAAGGGTCAGCAGCAACAGCAACAGAAACAGCAGCAAGCCAGAGGCCAGCAACAGCAGCAAGACAAGGCCGCGAAGCAGCAAGAGCAACAGCAAGCCAAGGGTCAGCAGCAACAGCAACAGCAGAAAGTCAGAGGCCAGCAACAGCAGCAAGACAAGGCCGCAAAGCAGCAAGAGCAACAGCAAGCCAAGGGCCAGCAGCAACAGCAACAGAGACAGCAGCAACAAGAGGCCAGGACCACAAACCAAGGCCACGATCAGCAAGCGAGGGGCCAGCAGGATCAGAAGCGCTCGCAGCAGGCTGCCAATCGCACGCCGCAAGAACAGCATCGAGAGGCGCAGCAACAACAATCCGCCTGGCAGGGTGACCGAGCACATAGCTGGAAAACGGAGCACCGCGACTGGCACCAACGCGGCGGCTACACCGGTTACCGCATTCCTGATGATCGCTACAACGGCTACTTCGGTGAATCGCACGGGTTTCGCATCTACAGCCAACCCGTTGTGTTTGTCGGCGGATCGCCACGATTCCAGTACGGAGGCTTTTGGTTTGGCTTCGTTGACCCATGGCCGGAATACTGGTCAAACGACTGGTACGACAACGATGACGTCTATGTGGTCTATGTCGACGACGGATACTACATGTACGACCGCAGGTATCCCGGAGATCGCATTGCCATCAGCGTGTCCCTGGACTAACCGTTCCTTGAAGGCGCAGTGGAACGAAGCGAACAAGCAGGGTCTGAAGGACCCGGCGTGAACGCCGGTAAAAGGAGCAACCAATGTTGGGAACGATACTGATCATCGTGTTGGTGATGGCGCTTCTGGGTGTGCTGCCCAGGTGGTCGCACAGCCGGGAGTGGGGTTACGCGCCGACGGGCGGAGTGGGACTGATACTGGTCATCGTCCTGATTCTCCTGCTTCTCGGCCGCATCTAGAGCGCAGGGTTTGCAATGCCCCGGACGGCACCCCTTCCGTCCGGGTGATGGCGGTCGAGCGAGCGGTGCGAAGCGAAAAAGGACCGCGTGAAAGCAAGCCTATCCAAGTCTTGGTAATAGCTGAAATTTCGAGGTGAAAAATGGATGTATCCAAGCGGCAAGCAGCGGAGTTCCTGGAAAAAGAGATCAAGACCTACATAGCGCTGGCCTTATTCCTGTCCAAAGAAGGCATCAAGCAACGCGTGGAAGTGGAAGAAAAAGAAGTGCTCATCGGCCCGTCGTATTACAAGGAAAGAATGCGAGAGGCCAGGAAGATCGTAAATGACCTCAGAAAACCAAATTAGAGCATTCCGATCCCGGGCCGTGATTCCAGCCGGTTGGCGCCTAGTGTGCATCCGTGTGCTGGCACTCCTCCTGATCGTGCTGATTTCTAGCGGCGCCGCGCTAGCCTATTCCGTTCTTACCCACGAGGAAATCGTGGACTTGGCCTGGACCGATCAGATTCGGCCGCTCCTTCTCAAGCGTTTCCCGGATTTGACCGAAGACCAACTGAAGGAAGCGCACGCCTACGCTTATGGCGGCGCGGTCATCCAGGATCTTGGCTATTACCCGTTCGGCAGCGCGGAGTTCAGCAACCTAGTGCACTACGTGCGCAGCGGTGATTTCGTTCGCGAACTTCTGCTGGAAAGCCAGGACGCCAATGAGTACGCCTTCGCACTCGGCGCTCTGGCGCACTATGCCTCGGATATCGCCGGCCACCCGGCTGTCAATCAGGCCGTCTCCATCCAGTATCCCAAGTTGCGCGCAAAATATGGAAACTCCGTCAGGTACGCGCAGGATCGCACGGCGCATTTGAAGACGGAGTTCGGGTTCGACATGGTGCAGGTGGCGAGGAATCGTTACGCCTCGCAGCAGTATCACGATTTCATCGGCTTCCAGGTGTCCAAGCCCCTGTTGGAGCGAGTCTTTCCGGTGGTCTATGGCGTGGAGTTGAAGGGCGTGCTGACCCATGAGGATCTGGCCGTCGGTTCCTATCGCTTTGCCGTGGGCAGGATGATTCCGGAGATGACCAAAATCGCCCTGCGCACCCACCAGAAGGACATGATGAAGGAGACGCCCACCTTCGAAAAAAAGAAATTCCTCTACCGCCTGTCGCGCTCCGACTATGAAAAAGAGTGGGGCAAAGATTATAAGAAGGACGGGTTCAAGACCCGCATGTTCTCCGTCCTCTTGCGATATATGCCGAAAATCGGCCCGTTCAAGGCGCTGGCGTTCAACAACCCCACGCCGCAGACGGAGGAAATGTACTTCAAGAGCATCAATACGACGGTGGACCAATACCGGATTTATCTGGAGCAAGTTCGCGCGGGCTCGCTGGAACTCGTCAACTGTGATTTTGACAGCGGGAAAGTAACCGTGGCCGCGGAATACTCGCTGACGGACGACACCTACGCGAAATTGTTAGGTCAGCTGGCCGATCGAAAATTCGATCGCACGTCACCGGAACTGCGTGACAATATCCTGGCTTTTTATTCCGACCTCACTCTTCCACTTGAAACCAAGCAGGACTCTACTCGCTGGCAGAGTGTGCTGACGTCGCTGGACCAGTTGAAGGCAGCAGCTCCGATTCCGACTGTGGTGGCCGGCCGCGAGAGGCCCGCTCCTCCCGCGCCCATCGTCAAGGCTGACGCGGGGATGGAAGGCTCATTGGTGCCCACGACGCAGACGAACCAATGAAATACCGGACGTTTCTTCCCATTTGTGCTTATTTCTTTTTGTTTGCCACCGCTCTCCATCCGGGCCAGACAATTTCGACTCAGCCGGTTATCGCCAGCGGGCCCTCCACCGGGCCGACCGTCATCGTCATCGGCTTCGTCGGCGGCTTCATCAAGGACGATGACCCGGTCCACGGCGAGGTCCAGCTTGCCGCACGTCTGCGGAAGGAGTGCGCCGCGGGGGTAAATGTAGAAACTTTTGAAAACCATCGCGCAGTTAATGCCCATCGGAGGATTCTGGAACTCCTGGACACAGACCACAACGGAACTCTGACCGTGGAAGAGAAACAGAATGCCCGCATCATTCTATACGGGCATAGCTGGGGCGCCTCGGAATCCATCACTCTGGCGCGCATGCTCGAAAAGGATGGCATCCCCGTGCTCCTTACGGTTCAGGTGGACAGCATCGCCAAGCGCAAGATGAACGACACAATCATCCCCGCCAACGTGGCCCAGGCCGCCAACTCTTATCAGTCCCACGGACTTCTCCACGGCGACCACGACATTCGCGCGGCCGATCCCGCACGCACCCGAATCATTGGAAATTTCGAATTTGACTACGAAACAAGCTCGCTCCGATGCCCGCAATATCCCTGGTACGACCATATCTTCGTGAATTCCCATACCCAGATCGAATGCGATCCCGTCGTTTGGAAGCAAGTGGAAGACTTGATCCGGGCAAATTTGCCTCCTCTGCCGGCGCCATCCGCCATCGCGGATGCGCCTCCCAGCTCTTGAGCGACGCAATCCGGAACATGAATTGTGTGCCGAAGTGAACAGACTCATTCTTGGGCAACCGCTAGCATGTCCGCTGTAGGAAAAAGCAAAAACCCTCTCGCGGACGCCACGCCGTTTCTTATTGCGTGATTGTCTCGGCTTCCTCCTACGCAACCGATACCGAAAGAGGCTCTCAAATTTCAGGAGGAAATTAGGATGAAAATCGCAAGAGCTCTACTTGCTTTGCTCACAATCACCCTGTTCGGCGCTGCCTTTCTCCCGGGCGTTCGAGCTGACGATTGGAACAAGAAGACGGTCTTCACGTTCAATCAACCGATCGAAATCCCCGGGCAAGTTCTGCCCGCCGGGACGTACACTTTCAAGCTGGCAGATTCGCTTTCCTACCGTCATATCGTGCAGATCTTCAATGCCGATGGCTCTCAAATCATCGCCACAATCCTGGCGATCAACAATTACCGGCTCCAGCCCACGGGCGAAACGGTGGTCAAATTCGCGGAACGGTCTGGCGATAACCCCGAAGCGCTCAAAGCCTGGTTCTACCCGGGCGATAACTTCGGCCAGGAATTCGTTTATCCGAAGCCACGCGCTATTCAGCTAGCCGTGGCCTCAAAAGAATCCATTCCCGCTCTCGCCGTCGAAACAACGGATCTGAAAACGGCTCCGATCGTCGCGGTGACCCCCGCCCAGGAGGAGTTGCCGGTAACCCAGGCGATCCAGACCACCCCGCTTGTGCCAGATCCTGCACCGGCGGCAACCCCTGCACCAGCGGCAACCCCTGCCCGCGTGGCAGATCCTGCACCGGTGGCAGAGACGGAAGATTTGCCGAAGACGGCCAGCACGATTCCTCTAATCGCGCTGCTTGGCTTGGCATCGCTCGGCGTTGCTTTCGCGCTAAAGCGGCTCGCCAGCTAAGACTCATAAACGTAACGAAACTCCGGTGCGCCGCGGGTGTGATGTGTCGTTCACACCCTGCGGCGCAAGGAGACATGCCGATGAATCTCGCTGTCCGATCTCGACCGAGTAGGCTTGCTTGGGGCTGCTTTCTTCTCGCCGGAACCCTGCTCATTTGCGGGCTTACTGCCTATCCACAATCCCAGTCTCTCGAACATGGCGCGGGCAGCCAGTCCACAATTTCCGTGAAGACGGAACTGGTCGCGCTACCCGTCAGAGTGACGGACGCAAACGGGAGTTTCGTCTCAGGGCTGGCCCTGCAGGACTTCCGTGTGTACGAGGACAAGCGGCTGCAAAAAGTTACTTTGTTCCAGGAAGGAGATGCTCCCGTGACCGTGGGCCTGCTGGTGGACCATAGCCGCAGCATGGGTCCAAAGCTCGCGGAAGTAGCCACCGCCGTTTCATCTTTCGCGCAATCGAGCAACCCGCAAGATGAAATGTTCGTCGTCGATTTCAACGATGACGTTTCTGTGCAACTCCTGCACGGAAAAGCCTTCACCAACGACCCTAAAGAGCTGGCCAAGGCCGTCACTTCCGTTCGCGCACGCGGACGAACGGCGCTGTATGACGCCGTGGCGGAAGGGCTGCTCCATGTGCAGCTCGGCCATTTCGACAGGAAGGCGTTGATCATCGTCAGCGACGGGGGAGACAACGCCAGCCAGCAAAAATTCTCGCAGGTGCTGGGGCTTGCCCAGCGCGCCCAGGTGCTCATTTATTCCATTGGGCTGATCAGCGACACCGAAGAGGTGAATCCGGCCGTGCTTCGGCGCCTCTCCAAGGCCACGGGGGGCATCGCCTATTTTCCGGACCGCTCGCATACCGTTACGAGTATCTCGATACAGATCGCCCGTGATTTGCGGGAGCAATATACCCTGGGTTTCTCGCCTGAGAATGCAAGCGACGTCCACTCTTTTCGGAAGATTGAAGTGAAAGTCGCTGCTCCCGGCCACGGCAAAGTTCGCGTTCAAACCCGATCCGGCTATTACGCCGTCGAAGAAGAGTCTTCGCCCGCGCGGGCGGCCAAGGGAGCGAAATGAGCCCTCGCGGTTCCATCGCCAGCAGACTCTGGAAATCGAGAGCGCCGCTGCTGCGCGCTGCGTATTATTTTTTTCTGGCCGGAGCCATTGTGGCACTCGGGTACGTCACCTACGTTGTGGTGGATGCCCAGGCGTATCAAGCGATCGAGGAAGCAAAACTCCCCGAGCTGCGCCTCACTCACGGCCCCCGCGTCGTGGCGGAGGGCGAGGTGATTGGCGAGATCCAGATCCCTCGACTCGATCTCAAAGCCATTGTCGTGCAGGGGGAATCGCCCAAATTATTGCGTCGTGCGGTGGGCCACGTTCTTAAAACGGCGCTGCCGGGCGAGCCTGGTAATGTCGCACTGGCCGGACATCGCGACAGTTTTTTTCGTCCGTTGAAAGACATTCAACTGGGTGACGCGATTACGATCCAGACACCCGATGGAGAATTCCAGTATCAGGTGGAATCGAAGGAGGTGGTGTTGCCCAGCGACACGCAAGTCCTGCGGCCGTCCGGCCAGAATACGCTAACCCTGGTCACTTGCTTTCCGTTCTACTACGTAGGAGCGGCACCGAACCGATTCATCGTGCGCGCCCGCCAGATTGGAGGCTTGCCGGCGCCATCCCCCATCGCGGAAGCGCCTCTCCGCTTTTGAACGAGCCAATCGTGCAAGCCAAATGTGTGCAGAAGTGAACAGTTAATTTCACCGGACCCGGCTAATATTCCACTGTGTGGGGACAGGAGATGCGCGTAGCCTGCCTGTTACATTTTCTGAAGCATACAGAACGGACTGAAGGGGTTCCCTACGCTTCGGTTCGGACAACGACTTGCTCCCGGCGCAGCCCCGCTTGCCCATAACTTCGGGCGGTCGGACAGCCCGGTCGATTCGAGAGGAACATCAGGAACAGAATGTCGCTGCGAAAAATAATTTCCCAGGAAAGCAGCCCGGCTGTTATCGACGTGCCAGGCAATCATGACGGGCTTGACTCCCCCTCTTCCGGCGAAGTGATCACACTTGCTCCGCTGATCGTGGAACAAAAAGCTGTGCCTCCGGTTGCAGTGACTCCACAGCCGGCGCTGCCGGGCCGCGTCGCCATCATCGGAAACTATCTTCCCAGGCAATGCGGAATCGCAACGTTTACAACGGATTTGTGTGACGCCATTCACTCTGAATATGGCGCTACGGAGCTGCTGGCCCTACCAGTCAACGATACGCAGGAGGGTTACACCTACCCCGCGCGAATCCGATTCGAGATTTCCCAGGACGAGTCGGCTTCCTACCGGCAGGCCGCGGACTTCCTGAATTTCAGCAATATTGACCTGGTTTGCCTGCAGCACGAATACGGAATCTTCGGCGGATTGGCCGGTGCGCACATTCTGGAACTGTTACGGCGCCTGGAGATGCCGGTCGTCACTACCTTGCATACCGTGCTTCGGAATCCCAACCCCGATCAGCGCGCGGTGATGGAGGAAATTGCCGCTTTGTCGGATCGCCTAATCGTCATGAGCCAGCAATCTGTGGCCATTCTCCAGGAAGTGTTCCATGTCCCGATTTCCAAGATCGACCTGATTCCCCACGGCATCCCCGATTTGCCTTTCACGGATCCCAACTTCTACAAGGATGGCTTCGGAACGGAAGGCAAGGAAGTCCTGCTCACGTTCGGCCTGCTCTCGCCGAACAAGGGTATTGAAAACGTCATTCAAGCCCTGCCGAGTATCCTGTCGCGCCACAGCAATGTCGTTTATATGATTTCCGGTGTCACCCATCCGCACATCCTACGGCATGAGGGCGACAAATACAGGCTCTACTTGCAGAACCTGGCAAGAGATCTTGGAGTGGAGGCCAACGTCATCTTCCGGAATCGCTTCGTAAGTCCTCAAGAGTTGGTTGAAGTGATCGGCGCCGCCGACATCTACATCACGCCTTACAGACACAAGGGGCAAGTGGTTTCCGGCACGCTGGCATATGCCTTGAGCGCCGGGAAAGCGATCATTTCCACTCCGTATTTGCATGCCATCGAATTGTTGGACGATGAACGAGGGGTGCTTGTTCCCTTCGATGATCCGCAGGCCATTGCCGCAAAGACCATCGAGCTCCTGGACAACGGAACCGCGCGGCATGCCATGAGGAAACGGGCCTATATGTACGCCCGAGACATGGTGTGGGACCGCGTGGCTCAGCAATACATGGAGAGCTTCAAGCGCGTATGCAACGAGCGCATGCGCAAGCCACGAGCGACGTTTTCAGCCCAGAACACGCAAAAGGCACTCGACCGGCTTCCGCCCGTAAACCTCGATCACTTGCATCGCATGACGGACTACACGGGAATCGTGGAGCACGCGGTTTTCGTCGTCCCGAACTACCCGGAAGGTTATTCAACCGACGACAACGCCCGGGCGCTTATCGTCGCAATTCTGCTCGAACAACTTGGGAGCAATATTCCAACTCGCTCGCATGACCTCGCTTCGCGCTATTTGTCCTTCTTGTGGCTGGCTTTCGATCCCGTCGCCAAGCGCTTCAGAAACTGCCTCAGCTACGACCACCAGTGGCAGGAGCCGAAGGGCTCGGAAGACAGTCACGGCCGCGCCTTGTGGGGACTCGGGACCGTTCTCGGCAGAACCAGGGACGCCGGGCTGCGCGGAGCCGCGGGGCGCCTGTTTGAATTGGCAGTCCCGGCTGCCGTCGACTTTAGCAGTCCACGGGCCAGCGCTTTCGCTTTGCTGGGACTCCTGGAATATCTCGAGTCATTTCCCGGAGATCGCGCCGCCCTGAATGCGGCCGATGCTCTGGCAAACCGCCTGCTGGATTCCTACATTGCCGCGCGTTCCGAGGACTGGAAATGGTTTGAGGACGAACTGGCATACTCCAATGCTCGATTGCCGCAGGCGCTGATACGCGCGGGAATGCGCAGCGCAAACGATGCCATGGTTTCGGCAGGGCTCGAAGCGTTGGATTGGCTGGCGAAGGGTCAGCGGTGCGAAAGAAAGGGTCACTTCGTGCCCATCGGATCGCTCGGCTTCCACTCGAAGAAAACGGAAAAGGCGCGTTTCGACCAGCAACCCATCGAAGCATGCGCCGCCGTTTCCGCCTATTTGCAAGCCTTTCGTGCAACGGGAAAGCGCCGCTGGCGGAAAGAAGCGTGGACCGCCTTCAATTGGTTCCTTGGTGATAACGACCTGCAGATTGCCCTGTACGACCCCTCCACGGGCGGCTGTCGAGACGGCTTGCATCCCGACCGCGCCAATGAGAATCAGGGAGCAGAATCGACACTCTCTTTCCTCATGGCGCTGCTGGAAATGCGCAAGCTGGAAGAATCGCACCTGACTGAGAACAAATCCTGACCGCCACTCGCTTTTGCTTGCAGTCGGATTGTTCCTGAGAAGGATTATGATCGAACACGACCATTTATTTACACGCTACACTGCCAATCCGATCCTGACCGCCAGCGACTGGCCCTACTCCATGAACTCTGTCTTCAATCCGGGCGCGACCCTGCTGCCCGATGGATCCACGCTTCTGCTCTGCCGCGTGGAAGATCGCCGCGGCCTTTCTCACTTGACCGCTGCCCGCTCTGCAAACGGCGTGGATGGGTGGCAGATCGACCGCGCACCCACGCTCATGCCCGACCCTGAGCGCTACCCGGAAGAATTGTGGGGCATCGAAGACCCGCGCATCACCTACGTGCCGGAACTCGAGCAATACGCCATCGCCTTCACGTCCTATTCGCGCGGCGGTCCCGGCGTGTCTCTCGCCCTTACAAAAGATTTCCGCGCCTTCGAGAGACTCGGCGTCATCATGCCGCCCGATGATAAAGATGCCGCCCTGCTCCCCAGAAGAATCGAGGGATCTTGGGCGCTGATTCATCGCCCCATGACGCCGCTGGGAGCTCACATCTGGGTTTCTTACTCCACGGATCTCCGCCATTGGGGCGATCACAAGCTCATGCTGGAGGCACGCCGCGGCGCCTGGTGGGACGCCAACAGGATTGGCATGTCGCCACCGCCGATCGAGACGCCGGAAGGCTGGCTGATGATTTACCACGGCGTGCGCAAGACGCCCTCCAGTTCCATCTATCGTCTCGGCCTGGCCCTCTTCGAGCTCGATCAGCCTGAAAAATGCCTGATTCGCGGCGATTCCTGGATGTTTGCCCCCGAAGCGGACTACGAACGCCACGGCGATGTCCAGGACGTCGTGTTTCCCTGCGGCTACACCGTGGCATCCGACGGCGACACCATCAATCTTTATTACGGCGCTGCCGATTCCAGCATCGCGCTGGCTCGCGGCAGCATTCGCAAACTCCTGGCCTGGCTGGACACCAATGGCCATTCCGACGTAGCTCACGATCGCCGGCTCCGGCAAAATCTTGCCCCGGTATGATATCGCGGTCGTCCGGGGGCAAACTCACCTCATCAATGCTCTTTCATTGATGTGTGCACAAGTGAACAGATACCCGAACCGGACTCGATTAGTATTTCGCCGTATGGGGAGTAGTACAGCCGACTCGCGAACCGGCCCTCTTGCTTCATCCTGACCGCCTCGGCTTCACACCTGTACTAAGGCAAAGAAACTTGGAGTCTGTATGCTGTCGGCAATTTTCGTGGTTTTGCTCGGCCTGTGGCTCCTGGGAATGGCCACTTCTCACACGCTGGGCGGGTTCATCCACATTCTGTTGGTCCTGGCTGTCGTCACTTGTTTCGTCTGGATCCTCCGGGGCCGCAGGACCGTTTCCTGATCGCGGAGCCGAAAATATGAAACCAATTTCTCTAGCTGGAATTGTGCTGATCGTTCTGGGCGCGCTAGCCCTTGCTTATCAAGGCATCACCTACACGCATCGGGAAAAAGTCCTCGACGTCGGGCCGATCCATGCCACCAAGGACACCCAGGAGCAAATTCCAGTCCCTCCGATTCTCGGAGGCCTCGCGCTCATCGGCGGAATCGCATTGCTGGTCTCGGGCGCGCGGCAAAAGTCTTAGCGGAATTTTTCGGTTGGGGATGGTTCGAGCAATCACCGCAACAATCGAGCATGCCCCGGCTACAGGCGCGGTCTGAAGCGCCTCACCCAGGTTCCGGAGAGAGCCAACTTCCGCAGCCGCAATTCTGATCATGGAGGTCAGCGATGATTCGTAAAATCAGTCTCACCATTTGCATCATGCTGGTAGGCGTAATGGCCTACGCGGCAAATAAGGAACAGGAACGCCTGGAAAACTGCGGCACCGTCATGCAGGAGATCATGAACCTGCCCGACAACATCCCCCAGGAAGTGATGGAGAAGGCCGAATGCGTCATCGTTTTCCCGTCGGTCTTGAAGGCCGCGTTTGTCGTCGGCGGCACGTATGGCCGCGGCGCGATGGTTTGCCGCACCGGCCATGAATTCCGCGGGCCGTGGGGCTCTCCGGCAATGTACGCCCTTGAAGGCGGCAGCATCGGATTCCAGATTGGCGGAGAAGCCACGGATCTCGTACTGCTGGTCATGAATCACAGAGGCGCCGATTCGATTCTCAACAGCAAAGTCAAGTTGGGCGGCGATGCCTCGATCGCCGCGGGTCCCGTGGGCCGCGACGCTTCCGCAACCACCGACGCCTTCATGCGCGCCGAGGTTCTCAGCTACTCGCGTTCGCGCGGTCTCTTTGTCGGCATTTCACTCGAAGGCACCACGCTTCGCCCCGATGATGACGCCACCGCCGACGTCTATGGCCAGAAACTCACCGCCAGAGAAATCGTGCTCGGCAACAAAATCAGCGTCCCGGATTCCGGCCGCCATCTAGTTAGCGTATTGCAGAAGAATTCGCCCGTGAACGAATCGAAGAAAGTCGCCAGCAGGTAGTGGTTTGATTGCTTGCGGTTTTGCGCTGTCTGCCGGTTTGGGAGTCCGATTAAAGCTGCTTCCGCGGGCTCTCATTCCGGTCGCCTCGCGCGTGATGGATTGAAGGAGATATTCCAATGAAAATGATGTGCCGTGTGGCCGTTTCTCTTTCCCTGCTCCTGCTTTCCGCTCCCTTGCTGTTCGGGCAGGATCTGTCCAAGTACCGAACCTTCTCGCTCGGAACGAGTTTGCCCGAACTATCCAAGCAAATCGGCCCGTACTCGCAGATGACTACTCTCGTTCACCAGCGTCCGGCCATCATGCAAGAAATGACCGTTTGGCCGTTGAACTCTTCCCGCATTTCCGCAGGCGGTGACCCGGTTTCGCAGATTTTGTTCAGCTTCTACAATGGCGAGCTCTACAGAATGGTGGTGACCTACAATCTGGAAGCCACAAAGGGCCTGGATGACGATGATATGGTGCAAGCCGTCTCCGCCCGCTACGGCGCCGCAACCAGATTTTATCCCGAGCTCAACTTTCCGTCCCACGCGGTATTCGCCTTCTCAGACACATTCATCGCTCGTTGGCAGGATGCGCAGAACTCCGTGTACCTCTACCGCTCCAGCAACCAGAGCTCCTACCTGCTCGCCGTGTTTTCAAAACAGCGGGATGCCCAGGCCAAGGCTTCCAGTATCGAATCTGAAAAGCTCGACAAGCAGGACGCCCGTCAAACCGAGATCGACCGCCCGAAAAAAGAAGCCGACGACCTCCAACTAGCCCGGCAAAGCAACCAAAAGTCTTTTCGCCCCTAGCGCCGGGGCGGGCTGTTCGATCTGGTAGCACAGACTTCACAGGCTGCGGGGAAAGTCATTCCCCTCAGGGGGTCGGAGCCTTAGCTCCGGCATAACCACTCTGCTTACATCGCCCTTCAGCCCCGGAGGAAAGTTCTTCTGCTTTTTTCCGCAACCTGTCCAGTCTGTGTGCCTTTGACGTTGTCCCGCCCTGGCGTTGCTTTCCTCGGTCAGCTGAAGAGAAATTCAATTCCCTCCCACCCTCCACACTTCGAAGGGACGGGCACCTGAAAAGTCAAAGGCGCAAGCCCGGGCCACACGCCTTTCGATCCAGGCGGGCACAAAATTGGGCACAGTTCTTGCACTCTATCCGCGGCTAATCCTGTCAGGGTTTCGCATCTCGTGCAATCATGGCGCCCCCGGCGGGTCTTGCCCCGTGGGGATTCCGACCATTTGGCGATAGAACGCGACCGCCCGGTTGACCGAGGAAGACTCATTTCCCGCTATCAGCCGGTTGGCGTGTTTTCCTGTGCGCACGATGCTGTAAAAGCGCCAGGCGTCACCTGATTCGCGATCCAGAAAGTAGATCGACTGCATCTCTCCCGGGTGAAGTATAGGGACGAGGAAATAGCGCATGGTGGTCACGTTCTCAATATCGAAGACCAGCCGGTCCGGTGAAACCTCAGCAATGCGCATGCGGTAGATGGCTTTCCCAGAAAGATTATCGACCTGTTCAAAGAAGAGTGCCGCGCCTGCCTTCATCTCATCGGGTTTGAAATCTTCGCGGCGTCGGCCAGGGTGCGAGTCCGTCAGAGCGTAGGCGTCCGCAATCAATGTTCGCCACTGCTGGTGAGTGGTTGACCAATAGCGCATGCCCGCGAGGTCAGAAATTGCTCCGATGTGGCGAAGCAGGCCCTCGGCTCCCGTGGTATGGCGAAACCGCGCGACTGTGGTTACCAGCGTCGTAAAGCCCACCGCACCCCAACCGGTGCACGCGGGCGGCCGCCAGTCACCGCCCAAATCAGACTCGCTCCACGACTTTACGATGGCCGAATCATCCAGGCGCGGATAGGGGGGAATGGGTTCCTTCCCGCACGGCGGCTGCGGTCCTGCCTCACGCTCAACCCCGATGATGCGCGCAGCCTGCAGCGCAGGAAGAGTAGGATGGAAGCGATACCCCTCTTGGGCCGGACAGACTGCGGCCAAGAGCGAGAGGAGCGCCGAAAAAATCAGCGTATCCCGGAACCGAATGTAGCAATTCCAAGTTGGCATGATTACCGTTGGCTTTGGGATGCAATGCAGTGGTTTCTTGACTGACATCAGGCAGGTATCCGGGCATGGGGTTCACCGGATGATGGGCAATGCTCCCACTTCCTGCGAGCCGGAAAGTATGCGGCACGCGATCGACGGATACGACTGTATGGATGGCTACGCTCTCCGCGCCTGTGCCCGCCTCATCCTTGCTATGCCGAGCCCGGCCAAACCAGGGCCCAGGAGCAGCAACGTGCTGGGTTCCGGAACGGAGGGGCCACCACCACCGCCTGATGTAGTCGTGCCGCCGGCCAAGCCGTTGCTGCCAGTCAAAAGGCCAGTGCAGCCCTTGATGGAGACCTGGTTCTCAATCAATGAGGTCGGGCCCTGTCCGTCAAACATCACTTGACCATTTCGCGCCAGAGCTCTACCGCAGAGATCCGTTGCACCGGGATCGAAAGTGATGTCCGTAAGCGCGAGAATATTTCCAGCGAACACGGTGTTGTCACCAAGAGTCGCGCTGCTGCCGACCACCCAGAACAGGCTGTCAGTTGGAAGGAGATGGCTCACATCAAGTATCGCGTTGGGTGAGGTGATCAGCGTGCTCGACATCTGGAAGACGAATATCGAACCGCCGACGCCCCCGTCGTGGAGAGTGAGTGTTCCGGTCAAATTAGAAGTCGCTGCGCCAACGGTATAGACGCCCGGCCCGAGGTTCAGGCCCGTTAGAACACCACCGACGACATTGCCAGTGGCCGGCAGGGCTGCTTCACTCTTGAAGGCATTGGTGAGATCGATCTTAGCCTGCACTGCGCCGGCATCGGTGCCAGTATGTATCGTTCCATTCACAATTCCAGGGGGAAAGCCAGTAACCGCCGTTCCCGCGGAGACACCCAGATCTCCAGTGATGATGGTCGCGTCAACATTCGTTACCGTCGAACCCGCCAGGACCGCATAACTGTCGGCACTCTGAAGCGTGTCGGCGGATGCGAAGGGGACCAGCACGACGCCGAAGATACCGACTGCAAGGACCAAGGAAATCAGGAAGAGAAGGCTGGGGAATCTCATCTTCGTTCTCCTTACTTTTTGCCGTGTCTAGAGTCACTCCAGGCGGGGGAACGCTTTCGCGGAGCGACCATAATGTTAGAGAATGCCAAGAGCAGTGTCTGTACAATTTGAGACAGGTACTGGGCCTGGGTCTCCGTTTCAACGCCACGGCCGACCGGTGTTCCACATTCGATCCCGTCCGTATGGAAGGCACCTTGCGGGTTCTTACTGTCGTGTGGAAGCCTGTTCGAGGGCCTCGGCGCCTGTACGAGCAGGAACTTCTCTATTTGTGTGCGCAATGGGACAGACCCACCAACCGCGACCCTAGTAGATTTATTTCCGTCGAGGCAATCTAGTTCCTCTCAACGCGAAGTCAGGCCCCTCAATCTCAAGCCACAGAGGGAGGGATTTGGAAGCGGGCGGCGTCTGCTCCTCCGCTTCCATGGTGAAGAGCGAGAATTAGAGAAGAGAAATCAGGTGAAGTACAAACGGTTCATCGTGCTGCTCGGAATGTTTCTGGGTAGCCACGCGCCGGCGGCAGCACAAACCGCCGCACCACAGATGGTCCTGGCGCATGACCGCGTCGCACCAACCTTGAAAATCCTCCGAAGGATTTCAGACACTACGCCAGCCACTTACCTCCCGGCGCACCAGGAACCCGTAAAATCCACTGCCCTGCCCAGTCAGCTGGTCACGGGAGCTTACGAACGGGACTTCAGCATGGAGAGCCTGCCCCAGACGGAAGAGGTTAAAACTTTGTTTTTCACGCAGTCGAGCCTGCAGCTCGGCCAACTCTGGAGCGGACGGCTGCGGCTGGATGGCTTTGTGGGCACGCTTTACATGCAGAACGTGCAGCTGGGTCCTTCGGCCTCTGGCGGTCTGCAGGACTTCCGTCCCCCGCGGGAAAGGTTTCGCGGCGGGCCGCGTTCGGTCGATCTCTACGGCGTCAGCATGAGTTTTCAACTTGGCCGTGGCGCCCGGACGGGAGCGCCGACGCAGGTATGGCGGTGTCTGTCGCGGATTATTGGCACCGTTCGAGATTAAGCAGTCTTGCTGCACCCTCGATATCACCACAGATGCTCGATGAAGAAGAAAGCCACTAGATACTTGTGCGATCCAATGGCTGATGAGCGCGCAAGCAGGACATGTCCAGGAAGGTAAGCAGCAATTTGGGAGAATTGCCAGAGCGTCTAGCTCGTAACGGTCTGGACCGGCACCCTGGCCGATGCGTGTTTGCGTAGTGCTTCCCCGACCTGATTCACCAGCATCTCACGCGAAAACGGTTTGTTTAGGAAGGAAGCTTCTTTTAGGAAATCGCCATTGGTTTCGTCGGGCTCGAGGTATCCAGAGACATACACAACCTTCAGTCCCGGGTTCAAGTGCATCAGCCGCCTGGCGAGTTCTGGCCCTCGCATCCGCGGCATCACCACGTCGGTCACCAGGATATCAATGGTGTTGTCATGTTCGGCGATCCGGAGCGCCCGCTCGCCGTCCTCCGCCGTCAACACGCGATAACCCGCCGACGTCAGGAATTCGCAGGCCAATGCGCGCACCTCCGCCTCATCTTCGGCCAGCAATACTGTTTTCCGTGCGGCCTTGCGAACTGGAGAAGTCTGCAGGACCACATCGGTCTCCACCTTCTCATCCACTCGGGGCAGGTAAATTTCAAACTTGCTCCCGATCCCTAGTTCGGTATCGACCCATATGAAGCCGCCGGTTTGCTTCACAACACCATAGACCGTAGCAAGACCCAAGCCCGTTCCCTTGCCGGGCTCCTTCGTGGTGAAAAAAGGTTCGAAGATGTGAGCCTTGGTTTCGGCATCCATCCCGGTGCCCGTATCGGTCACGGCGAGCATCACGTAATTTCCCGGCTCCACCGTCGGGCGGGTTCGCATCAGATCCGAATCCACTTTCACATTCTGCGTTTCAATGGTCAGTATGCCGCCTTGCGGCATGGCATCTCGCGCGTTGACCGCCAAGTTCAGCAGCACTTGTTCGAGTTGGCCCGCGTCCGCTCGCACACGGCCCAGCGATTCTTCCGCCCGGAATTTCACTTCGATGTCTTCCGGTATCAACCGCTTTACCAATTTTCCGATGTCTTCCACGACCGAATTCACATTCAATACCTTTGGTTGTAGAGCCTGCCTTCGGCTGAATGCAAGCATTTGTCGTGTGAGGGCGGCGGCTCGGTCGGCAGCCCTTCGAATCTGCTGGCCGCTGATCAAGACGGGATCGGCGGGCGACACCCGGTCGGTAATCAATTCGCTGTGACCCTTGATGACCGTCAGCAGGTTATTGAAATCGTGAGCCACGCCGCCGGCCAGCCGTCCCAGCGCCTCCATCTTCTGCGCTTGACGAAGTTGACCCTCGAGTTGTTGTTTCTGCGTTTCGTTTTTCTGCAGTGCGTCGCGCATGCGATCGAACGCGCGCGTCGCATGGGCCACCTCATCGCCTCCGTGCGCGCGCAGGGGATAGGCGTAATCGCCGCGTTCCAGTGCCCGGAATCCCTCCAGAAGATTCGCCAGCGGCCGCGTAAAGGTATCCGAGATCAGGAACACAAATGCGCCGCCTGCGAGTACCGCCAGAAGACCAAGGCCAAGAAGCAGATGGTTCAGGCGCACAAGGAATGCCGTGGCTTCGCTATACGATTTCAGCACAGTAAGACGTGCAACAGGGCCGGCTCCGCCGTTGAGTTCCAGCGAATCGGTGAAAAATTGATCATCCCCAATCTCGATTTGCCCGGGCGACGGCGCATTTCGCAATTTCTCGCCAGCTTCCTGCTCCTGGATTGGGCGAAACGTGCTGGCGACAAGATTCCGATCATAGGTTAAGACCACCTGGCTCGCCGAGATTCTTCCCATGTCGTGAACCGCGCGATAATCAATCTCACGACCTACGATAATCGTACCCGCCCGGTGGCCGAATTGTTGCAGCGCGACCTGGTATAATGAGCCGCTGACGTACCACCAATCGGACGCAGAGCCTTTCGCCAACGACCGACGGAGCATTTCGCGGGCGACAGCCGTTGAAAAATTCGACTGGCTGGAATGAAGTACGACGATCCTGTTGGATCTATCCGCGACAGCGACAAGGTCGCTGCCATCCGACTCCAGAGTGTTGTCGGAACTTTGTGTCGTCTCGGCATCCTCCCCGTCACCGGCCATACCCGCCTTCGTAGCGAGAAGGTCTGCCTTGCGAGCCAGCGCTTTCTGCTGTTGATACAGCAGCACATCAAACGTCAGTAGCGAGGTGTGGGCCCCGGCGACGACATCTTGCTGTGCGTGCTTCTGTCCTGAGTAACGCACTATGAGCAGCGTTGCGCAGCTCAGGCTGGCAATGGTCAGGACCATTGAAAGCAGAAGCTTTGTTCGTAACATAAACTCCTGCAATAAGTTAGGGGCATTTCGCGCCAAGGATGCGTTCCTCTCTTGACACCAAATTTTGGCCGGTTTGCAATTGATTTTGGATTTTGCCGCCTGGGATCAAAATGCGAAATAGCCCGTCAGTACCCCTTTGGAACGTACTCTTGAGCCACCGCCTAGCTGTGGATTATTCATGCCTGCGAAGAAAGTCTTCGGCCGCAGAGCGAATTACAGCCCACGCGGCCCGCCAACATTGAGTTCCTGGATCTAAACCGAAACGAACACATGGATCTGTGAAGGAGGGTTAGTGCTGAATGGCGTAGTCGATGAAGATCGCCGAACCGATAATTACGGTAAATCCGAGGGCGGAAGCGTACACAAAGAACAGCAAATCGGGAATCATCTCGCGTCGTATTCGTTGTTGACGGGCCACTCGCGCCTCCATTGCGCACACTAGAATATGGGGGAGCCGGGGCCCAAACCGTCGCCAATCCATGAAATGGGGGTTTCGCTTAGTTGATCACTGGATGCGATCACGGTCTCAGTGCCCCGGCTATATGAATCCTTATAAAGTGCCCAGACCTTTTTGTCTGTTCAGTTTTGGACAGCCCGGAGATGAGGGGTAGGCACTTTGGGGGACGACCGTCGTCAGCCTCTCGCCATGGGATGTTTCGTCGTGTGCAGATCATATGCCGTCAAAGAGATGTGACGAAGAACTGTAATTTGGGCCGTCCCATCAAACTGCGACTGGGCAGGTTCATTCACTGAGCTGGCTCCGCAGTCAGCGCGCCAAAAACCTGTCTGACCCGGGGCAGCAGCAGGTACGCCAGCATCCAAACGGCCGTCGCCATTACAAGCAAATGGCAAAGAATCGAGGGAAGCACCGGAATCACCAAATATCCCTTCAATGCAAAGAGGCTGAAAATCGTACATCCAATGCCCACGGCTATGGAGGCGATGGAGGCGATCCGCGCCCACTCGCTCAATTGCGCCACGCCTATGGTCAGACAGGCGGCGCCACCCGCAAGGACGAGCATCGAAAATCCTCCTGCGACGCCCATTCCGGCGATCGCCACGGAGATCGGATCTCCCGCATCTCCACCCGTCATCACCATGACAGCCACGAAAAAGAATGCGATCGAACCCAGAGCCAGCAGGGCTGCTCCGAAGAAGGTCAAAACCGCGATGATGGTCACACCGGCGGGGCGTTTCACGCTCTTACCTTCCCTCTCGCATTTGGCATCGCGCAGAAAGCAGTGTCACACCGCTCCTTCGGGTTCCGGGCCAGCGGTGTGAGCATCGCCTATCGCGTCCCTCGAAACGCCTTCCTTAATCGTGATCTGGATGGCTGTGGCGCCAGTTCCAGTAATGCTGCTGATGCCTGCGTTTCTGCTGGTCGTACGCGCGATACCTCTCGTGCCGTTCTGTCAAGTAGCCCCGGTAGGCGTGTTCTTCGCGGTCATCCCAGTTGTGATAGTCCCTGTGGTCTCTGTCGTAGATTCGGACCTGAACGCCGGCTTCCTGCGGTGATGCAGCGGCCACAATGGGGCCGCTTGCCGCAAAAACCGCGGCCAGGAAAAACGAGGCGATGTAGCGATTTGTGTGGTGCATGGTAGTCCTCCAAATTAAGAATGTCCGCTTTCAGAATCGCGGCAGGCATCACTATGCACGTGCTGCCGGCTGACTTATGTCCCATACAGCACACCTGCATCGGATAGCAGCGGAGAGACGTGTACGCCGGAAGTTGGAGGTACGGGCAGGATGATGCCGCGGCGGACAACCCGGGCGGAAAAGCGCGGAGAAGGCCCAGGTGGTCCCGCTACTCGGTCACGTTCCACACGTACAAGAATGTACCGTCGCTGGCGGTGGCAACGTTACGTCCAGCTTGCCGAGTTGCGCGATTCAGCGCGGAACGAACCTTCTCTTTTGATTCCGCCAGATCAGCCAGTGGCACCTTCAGTGCAGCATCAGCCTGTAGATTGTCGAGGTCTCTGAGGATGGTGGTAACAATTTCTTTGTGTTTTCCATGCCGGCCTTGCGGTACGTCCAGTTGCATCATGGTCTTGAAGTGCATCGGTGCAGATTTCATCTGTGCGCGTCCCATAGTGTCCTCCCAGGATTTGGACCGCTAAATAGACGTGACGTTATCGTATCTCATCGTAGCGAGTCCTGCAAGTAAAACATTCGGGACGCAAAAAGGCGCGGTCGGGGCAACTCGCTTCCTAGGGCAACCCCTCCCCGCCTCGCCTAACCGTGCCGCTTGGCGCTGACTAACGCCACTGCCCAATTTCCAAAAGATATGGCCCGTACGACTTCCTGCCTGCTAGCGTCTAGGTGGTCCGAAGGAGTTCTGATGTTTAAGTCGAAGACACATTTTGAGCAAGTTCCGCTGGAGATAGTCAGAAGGATTGTCGAAGAACAAATCGAGTGCGCAACAACCGAACCATCTCGAGGGATCGAGAAGAGAAAATTGGAAGAAAGCCTTCCAGGGGGCCCAAGAACGATCAGCGGTGAAGTGGATATTCGATCGCATTGACCAGAATAAGAAACTTGGTCGGCTCGGAGGGGTTTTATTAAAGGAGTTACCATTCCCAAAGACAAGAAATCCAAGACCACATCCGTCAAAAAGGGTGAATTAAACGCCCAAGCTTTTCTCGATTCGGCTGGCGTGACGAGGAGAGTCAAAGCGTTTAAGAGAGCGGAGACGATCTACTCTCAAGGTGATGCCGCTGCGAGCGTGATGTACTTGCAGGAAGGCGGTGTGAAGCTTTCCGTGCTTAGTGAAGCCGGTAAAGAGGCGGTCGTCGCCATTCTAGGACCGGGCGACTTCTTCGGTGAAGGCTGCCTGGCGGGTCAGTCCATCCGCATGGGCACGGCTACCGTGATTACGCCCAGCACCGTGTTCGTCATTGAAAAGAAAGAGATGTTCAAGGCGCTTCACGAGCAGCATGCCTTCTCCGACCAGTTCATTACCTTTATGCTGGGAAGGAACATTCGCATTGAGGAGGACTTGGTCGACCAACTGTTTAACTCCAGCGAGAAGCGGTTGGCCCGCACTCTCCTGTTGCTGGCCCGTTACGGTAAAGATGACCAGCCCCATGCGGTAATCCCGAAAGTATCCCAAGAGATGCTGGCGGAGATGATCGGCACGACGCGCCCGCGGGTCAATTTTTTCATGAACAAATTCAGGAAACTCGGTTTCATCAAGTACAACGGCGGCCTTCAGATCAATACTTCCCTCTTGAGCGTCGTGCTGCACGACTGACTCCCGCCTCCCTGTCCTCCGAACAGCAACGCACCGAATTTGTGAGCGCTGTTGGCGGGAAGGGACATGATCGAACCGCTGACCCACTGTTCGCAAACGATTTTCCCCCGCATCGTTTGACCACCCGGAATTTTTGCATCTGCTTCATCCAGAGAGTCTCCACCCCGAGAGTGTTCAAAATTGGACAGCAACGTTTCTTAGCCGCTTTTAAGATGCTCAGTCCAGACGCGAGGGATGAAGAATGAGAAGGGTTAAAGCGGCATTCATTTCGCTCCTCGTTCGCCGGGGAAGAGGGCTTGCGCACGGTACCGCAGCAGAAACTAACCACGAGGAAGAAATCGTGCGCTCGGGTCAAGTTTATGGCGGCGGGGAACAATCCATCGAAAAGCTCAGGCGACAGTGGGCTCAATTTATGAGCGATACGTTCCGCGCCATTGCCGCGGAGGAAATGAGACTTCGGGGCGAGGAATTGCGAAGGCGAATTGGATCCAATAACTAGCACACGGAAGTGCGGAGAATGCCAGAGAGAGGCGGTGAACAGGATGCCCAACCATGGTTCAAGAACGAGAGTCGCGCCACGTGAGATTTGGCCCTATCAGCGATGTGACGACAAAAGGCGCAGCCCGCTGGTGGCGGAGCGGCAAATTCTTGAATTGATATCTTTGGGCGCGCCGCTCCCGGGGATCTTGAACAGACTGTGCGCGGCGATCGATGTTCAGATCGGCAACGTGGTCTCGCTCGTCATGCTCCCGGACCGGGAAGAGAAGTGTCTTTGGTCGATCACTCAAAGCGCCGGGCAGGTGGGCCTGCATATATTTGATTCCGTGGACATTTTCGGACGTGACCTGACTCCCCTGGGAACGCTGGAGATTTACGGCTGCGATCCGCGACAGCCCACAGTAGATGAGTACCGGTTGATTGAACGGGTGGTTCACTTGGCGGCAATCGCGCTTCAGCGCGACGACGATCATGGTGATTTCGAGAGACCTTCCAGCCGTTCGAAAGGCGGAATGGACGACACATCCAAGAGACCCCAATTCATCAACTGATTGTGAGCCGCGCGTGCTTCCGCAATTCACGCGACAAGCAACGCTCTGACTGTTCTGACTAGACGAACATGTACAAACATTTCTTCGGACTGCACGAAAACCCCTTCAACGTCAACCCCGATCCTCGCTTCCTGTTCCTGACCCCGCAGACCCAGGAGGCTTTGGACGATCTGACCTACGGGATTCAGGCCCGCAAGGGCCTCATCCTGCTTACCGGCGAAGTGGGAACGGGCAAGACCACCCTGATCAATCGCGTGCTGGACTGGCTGCGCCAACAGAAGACGCCCACCGCATTCATTTTCAATTCGCATCTGGAAACCAGCCATCTATTTGATTTCATACTGGCCGATTTTGGGGTGCCCTTCGATTCGAGATTGAAAGGGAATGTGTTGATGCGACTGAATCAGTGGTTATTCGAACGCTATCGCGCAGGCGAGACGCCGGTGCTGATCGTGGACGAAGCGCAGGGCCTGCCAAACCACGTGCTCGAAGAGATTCGCATGCTGCTGAATCTAGAGACCCCCAGTGAAAAGCTTTTGCAGATCGTGCTGGCCGGCCAGCCGGAGCTGGAAGCGCGGCTCAAACAGCCTGAGCTGCGCCAGGTCAAGCAGCGGATTACGCTTCGGTGTAAGACCGCCGCTCTTACTCTCCAGGAGACTCACGATTATATTCAGGCGCGCTTGCATATCGCCGGCGCCAACGGCAGACCGATCTTCGCGTCCCAGGCCATGGACGCCGTGTACTTTTATTCGCGCGGGATCCCGCGCGTCATTAACCTGCTCTGCGAGCATTCCCTGATCAATGCCTATGTGGACCACGTCCGGCCGGTGCCCGCGCCCATCGTCGAAGACATTGCGCGCGAATTTCAGTTCGACGACATCAAACCCGTGGCCCCGTTCAAAGATTCCAGAAACACATTGGACTCCGATTTGATTGCGATGCAATCGAGAGTCATGAATGGATTGAGTTCTTTGACGGCAAAGGTTGAGCTAGCTTTGGAGGAGCACACGAGTGCTTTGACCACTGCAATTTCGGCTCCACCTGCAGCGGCGGAAACTGCGCTCACCCCATTCAAACTATTTGCTCCGGCGGTTTTGACTTGTCAACACATCCAGGACCTGGAGGGAAGCGCTGAATCGTTTAGCGCCCCGGGCGTCCAGACCGCTGTGACCACCGTGCCCGGGCCGAGACGGGTAGAGACGAGCCGCCCGTCGGAATTAACTGAATTCTTTAATGAGCTCGTAAATCAGTTCAGATCTGGTTTGCCAATGAAATCATCGGTTGTCATGCTCCCTCCGCTCCCTCTGGGGGTCGAAGCGCATTGGAGGTTCGACCAGTTACCAGCATCAGGCCGCGGCCAGGTGTCCGGTCGCCAGGAGCCCACGCACTCCCCCACCAAAGTTGACGCCGCGAAATCAGGTGCTCTTTGCTCCAACTTGACGAAGACCTTTGCGCCGCGGCTTTTTCTGCTCCGCTGGGGCACCCGTTGGAGAGATCGTATCTTTTCCACTGTCACTTCACCGGATTGGGAGCAGGAGGCGGCGAGATTGCCCGAGCCACCGAAACAGTCGGTTCATCCAGTCCGAGCGTGGTATCGGCGGTGCATGGCTTGGAAGAACAACTGTCTGAGTTTTGCCGGCTCAATCGATTGGCCGCGCAGGAAAACGTTTTTGTATCGCTGGTTACGCCAGCCAATGGATCCAACGCAGTGGCGCTTGCCTGATTTGCGGCTGACTGAAACGCGGCGAAGGTTCAATTACAAGAAAACATGATTCTGGGTTGCCGGTCCGGCGCTCTCGAGAATTCTAGCCGGCGCCAGGTTCTGATCCGTACCGGGCATCCAGGATTCAAGACCCTGCCTCATCCCCCGAGCTAACGCGACGCCGCAATCTTCGATTGAATCGAATCCGGCTGAGAAGTCACGCCATAGAAACGGTAGTCACATAACTTGCACCGGAATGGACGAACAGGTATCAGCCTGAGCACAGATGATTCGAACATCCCCCTTCGCTTCGACCGGCGAATGGCTTTGCTGTGGCAATGTGGGCACAGAACTGGCACCGCAGATCTCCTCTTAAATGCATTCGGATGTGCTGGTTCCAATCTCTCTCGTCTAAGGTTCGGAATGAGTGCAGAATCTCCAAGCAAATTCCAAACCGCACTACCACTAACTATGGCATCTCGGTAGGAGTGCCATGTGCCGAATTGAATCAAATTGGACCTATACGAAACTGTTCCAAATTGAACAGTCACGCTCCCTGGAATCTCATACATTTTCGCGGGCAAGGGCTTCCAAGAGTTCCGCGCGTCGACCACGATCACCCTTGGTTGGCGGTAGGAATTGGTTTCTGATTTAAATGGCCACATCGGCACACACGGGAACAAGCGGCGGCCAGCAGGGTGCCGCTGCGCGGTGCAAGTCTGGCCGCCAACGACTACCCATGCGCATCCTGTTCGTTCACACGGATTTGACGGCGGTAGAACGCTGCCTCCACGAGCTACATAGCGTGCGATTCATTGTCAACTCGGACGTGGCTCAAAACGTTGAGGAGTTAGCCACGCGCATGGCCTCGCAGCGGTATGACCTTATCGTTGCCGAGCGCCCGGGCGCCGACCGCCAGGGGAACCAGACGACTGAATTTCTGCGCCAAGCGAAACAGGGAACCCCGCTCATTTTCGTCACAGACACCCTGCGGAAAGAATCGGCAACCGAGTTCGCTCAGGATGGCGTCCACGATTGCATTGAAATGGATCGCATCGCCCGGCTGCCCATGGCTGTTCGGCGGGTTCTGGATGAAAGGAACCTGCGGAAAGAACGGGATCAAGCTGAAAAGGAGTTGCGACATTCCAAGGCGCATTATCGTGCTCTGGTTGAAAACTCGGCCTATGGCATGTGCCGCTGCAGCAAGGATGGCAGCTTCCTGGATGTCAACCAGGTCCTTGTCACCATGCTCGGCTATAAATCAAGAGAAGAACTCAAGTCTGCAAACCTCGCCAGCGACATCATCCAGGATCCCATCAAGCGAGCGCGGTTGCTGGAGTGTTCCCATCAAACAGGCCGTGTCGAACCGGTCGAAACGGAGTGGAAACGAAAAGACGGTACAACGTTGAGAGTCCGGCTCAGCGGGCGCAAAGTACGCGGCGAAAAAGGCGCCTTAGATGGTTATGGAATCATCGTCGAGGATGTAACCGATCAACGCGCGCTGGAGGACCAACTCCGGAAACGCGCGGACAGCGATGGTCTCACTGGCTTGGCCAACTACCGGCAACTTGTGGATGTGCTGGACGGCGAAATTATGCGCTCGAAGCGGACCGGGCGGGAATTCACTCTCCTATTTCTTGATTTGGACGGGCTCAAGCAGATCAATGACCATTACGGCCACCAGACAGGAAACCAGGCTCTCTGCAGGCTCGCCAACGTTCTGCGTCTCTGTTGCCGCTCCATTGATACCGCGGCGCGCTACGGCGGAGACGAGTTTGCGCTGGTCTTACCTGAAACGGCGGCAGGGCCGGCCATGCTGGTCGCGCAGCGCATCTGCGAGCTTTTTGTGGATGACGGTGAAGAACCCAAGCTCACCGTCAGCATCGGTATTGCCAGTTACCCCCAGGACGCCGAAACAATTGGGCCGCTGTTATACGCCGCCGACAAGGCGCTTTATTCAATGAAAAGTCAGCGGAAAGAATCTCTCACGCGGGAATAAGTTCAGAATTGAAGTTGGGAGCGGAGTGCCAGGGTTATCCGTGCGGTTCCCACTATAATTTGGCGAGCATTCGTTCTTGGTGCTTAGCTGCTTCTGTCTTCCTTCTAAGGTTGTTCGATCTCGCTGCCGGGAAATTCAGCTTTTTGAATGGCGAGGCGGGCGAACAGCACTCCCCCAGCCCTGGATGCGAGTCCCTATCGCCCTGGCCTCGTCATTCGCGCGCGCATCTTAGGGTGTCGCGCCAATTTGAAACTGTTCTGTTTTGGACACCCCTGCAAATAAGGTTTGGGGTGCGGCCACGAATGAAAAGCGAATCGTTCAGAGTGTACAAAATTGAACAGACGCTGTTTTTCATGGCGTCTAGTATTTCGCGTGAGCGGAGGCCCCCCGTTCAATCCTGGGAGAAATTAGATGAAACTAAGACCAACCGTGCTACTTTGTGCAGCTATCCTGATTGCTGCGGCGCCGGCGTGGGCCGATAGAATTCCATATCCTGGATTAGTGGAAGCACGCCCCAGGGTCGATACATCCGTGAGAGAGACGCGTAGCTCCGTTGTTAGGATGAATTCGCCCGTGATCGGGGCAGTCCATGCAGAGCCCACCGAGGCAATGTCACCCATCAATACCTTTGGGGAGAACCGCGCCTTTGATTTCTTGGACTCAAAGTCTCTTGTAGCCCGGGGCACGATCCTTCCTTCATCAACTGAGCTGGCGGTGCATTCTGCCAGTCTAAAAGATCTTGACTCCTTCGAGCACGGACCCTCCTTTACGCCTGCCGGAAACATATGGGGTAAAGAGGGAGATGGAAAAAAAGACAAGGACAACGACGACGACGCGATCGGAATTGGACCCAAGAGGCGACCCCAGTCGCTCAATTCCGCTACCCTCCCAGAACCCGGATCGCTCTCGCTCTTGCTGCTCGGGTTGGCTGCCATCGGAGTCTCTGCCCGCCGGCGCAGAAACTTCTCGCTGACGACCTAGCTGGACGATCGCTTTCAAACCGACGGATTCGAAACCTGCCATTTCGATTCCGTCGTCACGCACATTCTTCCAGTCCCGTCTCTCCGCCGGAATTTAAACTCTTGATAGCACCGAACGTTGCGTATTCACCTGATGCACCTGCAAGCGTAAGCCCAGGGATGGCGTGGCAAATTACATGGGGAAGTGTGCACAACGGGACAGACGACCGTCTGCTATCCGACTAAAGTCCTGCCTGTAGATTGTTTCCGCGCGCGCGAATAAGCATCACCACAGCTGGCGGGAAGATGACCGCACGCGTTTTTGCGCAAAGAAACATGGAGATGAAAAGATGCTTGGGATAATCGCTGCAGTTCTCATTGTTCTCTGGTTGCTTGGGTTTTTCGCATTTCACGTAACCGCCGCTTTCATTCACGTGGCGCTGGTTGTCGGCCTGATCTTGCTTGTGCTGCACTTCCTGCGAGGCAGTCCGGCCCGAATCTAGGTCACCGGCCAACTCCAGATCCGCTGAATGGCACGTCTCGACGACTGGTTGATAGAACATTGTGCCGAGTTTGCAGGCACGCAGAGACGGCTGTGGGCAAATATGAGGATTCGACACGTCCAGGTAGAAGGCAGGCTGATTCGCGCACTTGTTGAGATACGTGAAATCAGCCGCCGAAGAGGTCGCCAATGGGTTTTGTTCTTTCATTTAACGCCGTATTACAAGTGATCGCCGCTTTTGTAATCTTTGTTCTCGGGTACGTGGGGCTTTTCGTCTTTCTCATCCTCTGCCTGCTCATTGCAACCGGGGTCTATGAAGGCGTGATGGCAATTCGCGCGCGCAGGATGGCTTTTGCGTCCGTAAACAATTCCGTCTCGCTGGATGGCAAAGCTCCAGTTCGAGTTCCTGCGATTGCGCGGCCTGCTTCGGCCTGAGTCAACACCGCGCACCTGTCTCTCGGCGATTTTTGCAAGTGCGCATGTGCGAACAGTCACAGTGATGTGACCAGTTCCGGGATCTTGCAGTTTTCGAGGATTGATCGATGACCACGACTGAATCCGTGCTGACGATAACAAGTCCCTCAACTCTGCGCACGGGATCCACTATGAAAGCGCTGGTCTATCACGGTCCGGGGAAACGCGCCTGGGAGGACAAGCCCCGCCCTACCATCCAGGAGCCCGGCGACGCGATTGTGCGGATAACCACTTCGACCATTTGCGGAACCGATTTGCACATTCTGAAGGGTGATCTCCCAGCGGTGACCGATGGCCGAATTCTCGGCCACGAGGGAATCGGCCTGATCGAGCGAGTGGGTGCGGGTGTCACGGAGTTTCACACAGGAGACAAGGTCATCATCTCTTGCGTCACTGCCTGTCTGAAGTGCGACTGCTGCAAACGTGGCATGTATTCACACTGCCGTCAAGGCGGCTGGATTTTGGGCAACACCCTCGACGGAACTCAGGCCGAGTACGTCCGCATCTCACACGCTGATGGAAGTCTCTACAGGTTCCCGGCCGGTGGAGACGAAGAAGCCTTGGTAATGTTGAGTGATATTTTGCCGACGGGATTTGAGTGTGGCGTCCTGAACGGCCAAGTGAAGCCGGGAGACAAAGTCGCCATCGTGGGCGCCGGACCTGTCGGGCTCGCCGTTCTGCTGACCGCTCAATTTTATTCACCGGCGGCGATCTACATGATTGACCTGGACGACAAGCGGCTGGCGGTCGCGAAGAAGTTCGGTGCAACGACACTGATCAACAGTTCGGATGGATTCGCCGCGCGTCACGTGATGGAACTGACGGAAGGGGCCGGAGTGGACGTAGCCATCGAGGCCGTTGGAATACCGGCTACGTTTGCAATCTGCCAGGAGATTGTCACGGCCGGCGGACGAATTGCGAACGTGGGCGTGCACGGCAAACCGGTGGAATTGCATTTGGAAAAACTCTGGGACCGCAACATTTCACTCACTACGCGGCTGGTGGACACAGTGACAACACCGATGCTGCTGAAGGTAGTGCTCTCCGGAAAGCTACAGCCGGGCAAGCTCGTCACTCATCGCTTCCCCTTAAACGACATCATGAAGGCCTATGACACGTTTGCAAACGCGGCAAAGGAAGGCGCACTCAAGGTGGTACTCACGACCAGCGGGCGCGCTTAGCTCGCAGAGCACAAAATATTCGGAGTTGATGCTTTCCGCCATGCAGTGAAGCCGAACGGCACTTGGCTGAGCAAGAATTTCAAATCGATTTAAGGGAGGCGACACCATGAAGCCAGGCACCAAGGATGAGATCGCGGGGAGGGTTCACGAAGTGAAGGGCACGATTAAAGAGAAGGTGGGCCAATTGACGAACGATCCCGACTTGGAGGGCGAGGGGATCGGCGAAAAGATAGCCGGGAAGGTCCAAAAGAAAATCGGCCAGGTGGAAACAGTCATCGAAAAACCGTGATGCCGGCACTGTTCGGCGCAACCGAGCCACGACGGCTCTTGGATTGGGGTCAAGGAATCGGTCAAAAACTGGAGGCAGGTCATGAACCTAGCAGACATCAGCACGACACAAATCGTCGTAGTCATCGCCCTCGCCGTTTTGGTGGCCGGAGGCATCGCTATTTGGCTTTTCAGCCGTAAACGTCGAACAGAAAGATTACGGACTCAATTTGGCGGCGCTGAATACACCCGCGCCGTGGAAGAAGGCGGCAGCCGGCGCAAAGCAGAAGCCGTGCTCGACCAGCGCGCCGATCGAGTGGAGGGTTTGCCCATCCGGCCGCTCGCTCCGGGAGATCGTGTGCGGTTTGTCGAATCCTGGGGCAAAGTCCAGGCGCGCTTTGTTGACGGCCCCGGTTCAGCCGTAACCGACGCCGACCAACTCCTGGGCGACGTGATGTCCGCACGCGGCTATCCGGTCAGCGACTTCGAACAGCGTGCCGCGGATATCTCCGTGGACCATCCGCTGGTCCTCGAAAATTACCGTGCTGCCCACCAAAGCGCTCTTCGTCAAAAGAGCGGGCAAGCCAGCACCGAAGACTTGCGCCAAGCCATGATTCATTACCGCACGCTTTTTGAAGAGTTGGTCCGCGAGCCAGAGCCAGCGCGCGCATAGATGACGCAAGAGCAATCGAATCTCCGGAGAAAACACATGACCAGAATACTCGCTGTAAAGCTCACGATCCTGTTCTGTTTGATGATTGCTTTAGCTGCTTTCGCGCCACGCGCGTGGGCGGATGATGACGATCCTCCCTCGCGCGTTGCACGGCTGGCTTACATGCAGGGTTCCGTTTCCTTTCAGCCGGCAGGAACGGACGATTGGGTAACGGCCGGCCTCAACCGCCCGGTAACCACGGGAGACAAACTCTGGTCGGATCGTGACGGGCGCATCGAATTGCAGCTCGACGGTTCACTGATCCGCGTGTCCAGCAACACCGGGGTTTCCTTCCTGAATCTGAACGACAACGTCACGCAGATTCAATTGACTGCAGGAACTATTCTCGTGCGAGTGCGGCGCCTCGACGACAACGAAACCTATGAGATTGATACCCCCAACCTCGCTTTTACCGTGCTGGCACCCGGCCTGTACAGGATCACCGTGAACGAAGCGGGAGATTCCACGGCTGTCAAAATTCGCAGCGGCCGGGGTGAAGTGACTGGCGGAGGAACTGCTTACACAATCCGCCCCAACGATTCCTACACTTTCAGCGGCACCGATCAGCTGTCTGCAGATTCCGAAAACTACGGCAACAACGAAGACCAGTTTGATAGTTGGGCTGCCACTCGCGACCGCCACTGGGAGAACTCGAACTCCGCCCGTTACGTTTCCTCCGACGTCGTGGGTTATGAAGACTTAGACGATCATGGCTCCTGGCGCCACACTCGCGACAACGGTGACGTGTGGTTCCCGCGCACTTCCGACCCTGGTTGGGCTCCCTATCACAATGGGCACTGGGACTACATCGAACCCTGGGGATATACCTGGGTTGACGACGAACCGTGGGGCTTTGCCCCGTTCCACTATGGCCGCTGGGTTTCCTATGAGGGTTCCTGGGGCTGGGTGCCCTCACCGCCGCGATCAGAGGGCGTAGTTTACGTGCGCCCGGTGTACGCGCCAGCGTTAGTGGCCTGGGTGGGCGGCCCGCATTTTGCAATCGGCATTGCAGTTGGCCGAGGCGGTTATGCGCCGGGCGAGAGCGTGGGATGGTTTCCGCTGGGCCCGCGAGAAGTGTATGTGCCGTCGTATCGAGTGAGCCGCAATTACGTAAACAACGTCAACGTATCGAACACCACGGTGAACACGACCGTCGTCAACAACTATTACAACACCACCATCGTCAACAACAATGTAAACGTGACGAACGTCAAGTATGTGAACCAAGGCGTGCCGGGAGCCGTAGCGGCGACGACTCCGCAAGCATTCTCTTCGGCTCAGCCGGTGGCGAAAAATATCGTGAAAGTGGACCAACGCGAAGTGGCCAGCGCACCCGTCAGGGCCTTTACCCCGGCGGCTGTCCCCGCGAAACAAGCCGTTCTCGGAACTGGAGCGGCTGCCGCCAAACCACCGGCAGCGCTGCAAACGCGCGCTGTCGTCGCCAAGGTAGCGCCCCCTCCGCCACCACCTTCCTTCGAAAAGCACCAGGAAGCCATCAAGAGCAACGGCGGGAAACCGCTGTCGGCCGCTCAGGTGCGGCAGATTGAGCCCGTCGCCGCGCGCCCGGGACCTCCGGTGAAAATTGCCCCGGCGGCGAAACCTGTCGCGCCCCCAGCAGCACAGGCCAACCGCCCAGGCCAGCCACCAAACGCACAACCGGCTGCGCAACCTGCGCCAGCGGCGCCGAATGCCGCTAACAAGGCTGCTACGCCACCTAATCATCCGGCTGACCGTCCGGCGAATACGAACAACGCTGCTCAACCGGCGCCAGCGAATCAACCTGCCGCAAATAAAAACATTCCTCCGGCAGCAGCGCCCAACACTGTCGAACCACACAATCGTCCCGCTGATCGTCCGGCGAACACGAACAATGCTGCTCAACCACCGCCAGTGAATCGGCCCGCCGCAACGAACAACACCCAGCCGCCAGCGGCGGCGACCTCTTCGCGGCCGCCAGACCATCCCGCTGACCGTCCGGCGGATCGTCCGGCG